>Ga0209371_1000055_pt1 | contig 257599 bp, 221 predicted proteins | sample AgamicAtAmrz_FD_187165 | JGI IMG/M metagenome (GOLD analysis project Ga0209371, IMG submission 187165) | Agave microbial communities from Guanajuato, Mexico - At.Am.rz (SPAdes) (version 2) | ecosystem: Host-associated > Plants > Roots > Rhizosphere | place: Guanajato, Mexico | collected... | reverse complement strand
GGGACAATGCGGTGGCCGAGAGCTTCTTCGCCACGCTTAAAAACGAAGAGGCCACCGGTGTCTACCGAACCAAGGCTGACGCCCACATCGCCATCGCCAGCTACATCCACGGCTTCTACAATCCAATCCGCCTGCACTCGGCGCTCGGCTATCTGTCGCCCAACGACTACGCCAAGAGAGTGAAGCAGGCCGCTTGACCCGGTGCTTCTTGGCGTCCGTTCTAAGGGAGCAGGTTCACCCGAAGGGGCGGATGAGGGTACGGGCGAAGCCTCGTGCACCCGAACCCCGCGAGTCGCTTCGCGCCGCACCCTCACCCCAACCCCTCTCCCGGTGGGAGAGGGGCTAGCGCCTTTCCCGGCCGCCAGCCACTGCAGCCTGCAACTGGCCGAAGAAGACCCCGATCCACCCCCGCCGGCCGATGCCTCCTGCTACCCGCCCACGACCGGGTTCTGCGCAGTCGCGCTTGTGCATGGCGGAACACGAACTCTGCCTCAGACCACCGGCACGCTCCCTTCGCCATCCCCTCGATCCGCGTCAAACCCTTGGCGCGACAGCGAATGTCGCTTCCGCCCAGTGTCAACGCATGGCAAGTGCTGTGCCGAGAATTTGGCGGAATGTCTTGTTTTGATTGAAATTTATCGAAATATTAACAAATAAGTTGTAAATCCGAGATCTCTATCCCTGATCGTGCCGTTTTTAGTCAAAAACTTGACGTAATCAAGATACGGGGTTAACACTCCAGACAGTTCCGCATTTCGCCTCGGTTCATCAAGGCAGACGCGCAGCGACAGGCGCCAGCCTCTCGCGCTCCGGGTCAGGGATGCGGCGCAAATACCGACAGGGGGTCGGCCGGCTGGAATGCCGGGCGAGGGTGGCTTTTTGACCAAAAACCAGCCTACTGAGGAGCAGTACTCGATGAATCGGATTTATCGCAAGGTCTGGAACAAGGCGTTGGGGATGTGGACCGTGGCCTCGGAACTGGCCAGCGGCGATTCCCGCGGCCAGCTCGTTCGCGAAGGCAGGGCTGGGCGCGCGCAGGGCCTGGCCTTGTCGGCCGCGATCGCCATGGCGCTGGGCGCCGGCGGATCCGTACTGCCCTCCGCCGCACAGGCGCAGGCGCTGCAGATCGGCGACGGCGCCAGCGCCAGCGGCGACTACGCCACCGCGGTCGGCGCCGAAAGCAACGCCAGCGGCGAGCAGAGCACCGCGACCGGCGCGGCCAGCAACGCCAGCGGCGACGGCAGCGTGGCCAGCGGCGCGCTCAGCGAAGCCAGCGGCCTGGAATCCACCGCCCTCGGCTACTACAGCACCGCCCAAGGCACCGGCGCCACCGCGCTGGGCGCCGAGAGCGTCGCAACCGGCGTCGCCAGCGCGTCGCTCGGCCTGGCCGCCAGCGCCGACGCCGACTACTCGACCGCCATCGGTGGCTTCTCCAATGCGGCCGGCCGCAACAGCACCGCGCTGGGCAATGCCGCCGTGGCGCAAGGCGAGAACAGCGTGGCGCTGGGCGCCGATGCGGTGGCCGATCGCGACAACAGCGTGTCGGTCGGCAGCGCCGGCAGCGAGCGCCAGATCACCAACGTCGCCGCCGGCAGCGAAGCCACCGACGCGGTCAACGTCGCCCAGCTCGACGCGGTGAAGCAGACCGCCGACACCACCGCCAAGTATTTCCAGTCCAACGGCAGCGCCGACAGCGACGCCGGCGCCTATGTCGAAGGCGACAACGCGCTGGCCGCCGGCGAAGCCGCCAACGCGATCGGCAACGGCAGCAGCGCGCTCGGCAGCGGCGCCACCAGCATCGGCGGCAATGCGACCGCGGTGGGCAGCAACGCGACCGCGACCGGCGCTTCGGCGACCGCGGTCGGCGGTGCGCTGTCGATCGTCGACGACAACGGCGAGGTGCTGCTGGAAGGCACCACCAGCGCCACCGCGCAGGGCGCCAGCGCGTTCGGCGCCGGCGCGCAGGGCAACGGCGCGTTCAGCACCGCGCTCGGTACCGCCGCGCGCGCCGACGGCGTGCAGAGCACGGCGACCGGTTTTTCCGCCGAGGCCGGCGGCCTCGCCAGCACCGCGAACGGCGGCTTCAGCCAGGCCGGCGGCGATTTCGCCTCCGCGTTCGGCTACGGCGCCAATGCCAGTGGCGGCAGCGCCGTGGCGCTCGGCGAATCGAGCCTGGCCAGCGGCGAATCCAGCACCGCGGTCGGCGGCACCGTGCTCGGCTTCTTCGCCACCGAAGCGCAGGGCGAAGGCGGCTCCGCGTTCGGCGCGGGCGCCTGGGCCAACGGCGCGTTCTCCACTTCGATCGGCTGGCTGAGTTCGGCCGACGGCGACTCCAGCACCGCGCTCGGCGGCGCGTCCTGGGCGCAGGCCGACGACACCACCGCGCTGGGCTACGGCGCCAAGGCGTCGGCCGTCGGCAGCGTCGCGCTGGGCCAGGGTTCCACCGCCGATCGCGCCGACACGGTATCGGTCGGCAGCGCCGGCAACGAGCGCCAGATCGCCAATGTCGCCGCCGGCACCGAAGGTACCGATGCGGTGAACCGCAATCAGCTCGATGCGGTCGCCAGCGTCGCCGGCGCCACCGCCAAGCATTTCCAGGCCAGCGGCAGCAGCAACAGCGACGCCGGCGCCTATGTCGAAGGCGACGATGCGCTGGCCGCGGGCGAGGCGGCCAATGCCATCGGCAACGGCAGCACCGCGCTCGGCGGCGGCGCCGATGCGCTGAGCAGCGGCGCCACCGCGGTGGGCAGCGGCGCGGTCGCGGCGGGGCAGAACAGCGCCGCGTTCGGCACCAACGCACAGGCCACCGGCCCGGCGGCGGTGGCCGTGGGCGGGGTGGCGGTGGACGAGAACGGCGACCCGCTGATCACCAACGGCGGGGTGGCGGTGGACACCGGCGCGACCAGCGCCGGCGTCGGCGGCACCGCGTTGGGCGCCAGCGCCGACGCCGCCGGCTTCGCCGCCTCGGCGGTGGGCGTGGGCGCCTATGCGAGCGGTGCGCAGGCCTCGGCCTTCGGCGCGGTGGCCAACGCCACCGGCGACTACGCCACCGCGGTCGGCACGCAGAGCGCGGCGAGCGGCGCCAGCAGCGTCGCCGTCGGCGGTCCGGCCGACCTGATCCCGGGCCTGGGCCTGTTCGTGCAGACCCAGGCCAGCGGCGAGAGCGCGGCGGCGTTCGGCGCCGGCGCGATCGCGTCGGGCGATTACAGCCTGGCCAGCGGCAGCCTCAGCGAGGCGTCCGGCCTGGAAAGCACGGCGCTGGGTTACTTCGCCTATGCGCCGGGCGCCTTCGCCACGGCGCTGGGCGCCGAGTCCTGGGCCAGCGGCGCCAACAGCACCGCGATCGGCTACTACAGCACCGCGCTCGCCGCCGACAGCGTGGCGTTGGGCTCCAACTCGGTCGCGCGCCGCGCCAACACGGTGTCGGTCGGCGATGCCGGCAGCGAACGGCAGATCGCCAACGTCGCCGCCGGTACCGAAGCCACCGACGCGGTCAACGTGGCGCAGCTGGACGCGGTGAAGCAGACCGCCGACGCCACCGCCAAGTTCTTCACCAGCAGCGGCAGCGGCACGGTCGGCGCCTATGCCGACGGCGAGGGCGCCGTCGCGGCAGGCGATGCGGCCAATGCCTACGGCAACGGCGCGGCCGCCTACGGCAGCGGTGCCGCCGCGATCGGCAGCGACGCGGTCGCGCTCGGCAACGGCAGCACCGCCGGCGGCAACGGCAGCATCGCCATCGGCGGCCAGGGCCAGGCCTTCGACCAGTACAACCAGCCGATCATTGACGCCGACGGCAATGCGCAACTGATCGGCGCCAACGCCGGCGAGAACGCCACCGCCATCGGTGCCGGCGCGCAGGCCACCGGTGCGCTGGCGACCGCCACCGGCTACGGCGCGCAGGCCACCGGCGACCACAGCACCGCCGGCGGCTACAAGGCGCGTGCGACCGGCAGCTACAGCCTGGCGCAGGGCGACAACGCCTGGGCCAGCGGCGACGACGCCAGCGCCAGCGGCGCCTACGCCTGGGCCACCGCCGATGGCGCGTCGGCGTTCGGTGCCTCGGCCTGGGCGACCGGCACCAATGCCTCGGCGTTCGGCACCGGTGCGTGGGCCAGCGGCAGCGGCGCCACCTCGATCGGCTTCAACAGCTGGGCGCCGGGCCTCAGCGCCACCGCGGTGGGCCGCGGCGCGTTCGGCTACGGCAACTACAGCGTGGCGATGGGCTTCCAGGCGCTGGGCAACCAGGTCAACACCATCGCCCTGGGCACCAACACCCTGGCCGACGCGGAAAGCGCGGTGGCGATCGGCGCCGGCAGCGAGGCGACCGCCTCCAATGCCGTGGCGCTGGGCGCAGGGTCGGTGGCCGATCGCGCCTACAGCGTGTCGGTGGGCAGCGCCGGCAACGAGCGCCAGATCACCAACGTCGCCGCCGGCACCGAAGCCACCGACGCGGTCAACGTCGCCCAGCTCGATGCGGTCAAGCAGGCGGCGGAAACCACCAGCAAGTACTTCCAGGCCAGCGGCAGCGACGCCAGCGATGCCGGCGCCTATGTCGAAGGCGACAATGCGCTGGCCGCGGGCGAGGCGGCCAATGCGATCGGCGACGGCAGCACCGCGCTGGGCGGCGGCGCCAATGCGCTGGCCGCCGGGGCCACCGCGATCGGCTTCAACGCGGTGTCCAGCGGCAGCGATGCTGTCGCGCTCGGCAGCGACAGCCAGGCGCTGGGTCAGGACAGCATCGCCATCGGCAACGGCGCGCTGGCCAGCGAAATCGGCGCCAGCGCCAGCGGTGCCGGCGCGCAGGCCAGCGGGACCTATTCCACCGCCACCGGCAACGAAGCGGTGGCCTCGGACAACCAGGCCACTGCCACGGGCTTCCGCAGCAGCGCTTCCAACATCGGCGCCACCGCGCTCGGCGGCTACAGCGAAGCCAGCGGCTACCTGTCCTCGGCGCTGGGCTATGGCGCGCTCGCCGCCGGCGATTACGGCACCGCGGTCGGCGTCGCCTCCACCGCCTCCGGCACCAGCAGCGTGGCGGTGGGCGAGTACAGCGTGGCCTCCGGCGAGGAGAGCGTCGCGGTCGGCGGCACCTCGTTCTTCGGGCTGATTCCGGCCGAGGCCTCCGGCGCCAACTCGTCGGCGTTCGGCGCCGGCGCCGGCGCCACCGCCGACTTCAGCACCGCCATCGGCAGCCTGGCCTACGCCAGCGCCGCCGATTCCAGCGCCTTCGGCTACGGCGCCTATGCCTCCGGCAGCAACAGCGTGGCGCTGGGCGCGCTGTCCGAGGCCGATCGCGACAACACCGTGTCGGTGGGCAGCGCCGGCAACGAGCGGCAGATCGCCAATGTCGCCGCCGGTACCGAGGCCACCGATGCGGTCAACGTCGCGCAGCTGGATGCGGTCAAGCAGTCCGCCGATGCCACCGGCAAGCAGTTCAAGGCCAGCGGCGGCACGGATCCGGCCGACGACGTCGGCAGCTATGTCGAGGGCACCTACGCCACCGCCGCCGGCGAGGCCTCCAATGCCTTCGGCACCGGCGCCTCGGCGTTCGGCAGCGGTGCCTTGGCCGGTGCGCAGTACGCCACCGCGTCCGGTTACAACGCCACCGCCACCGGCGAGTCCAGCACCGCGATCGGCGGCTCGCTGTACTACACCGACGACGCCGGCAACGTGCTGCTCGACGGCACCACCACCGCCAGCGAGGTCGGCGCCACCGCGCTCGGCGCGGGTGCGCAGGCCACCGCCGCGTTCAGCAGCGCCAGCGGCGCTGGCGCCACGGCCAGTGGCGTGCAAGCCACCGCCACCGGCTACAAGGCCGAGGCCACCACCGATTACAGCACCGCGGTCGGCGCGTTCAGCAGCGCCAGCGGCACCCGCACCAGCGCGTTCGGCTATGGCGCGGACGCGGCGGGCAACTACGCCTCGGCGCTGGGCTGGGGCAGCACCGCGTCCGGCGCGTATGCGTCGGCGCTGGGCTACAGCGCCCGCGCCGTCGGCGAGGATGCGACCGCGCTCGGCGCCTCGGCCTGGGCCACCGCCGCGCAGACCACCGCGGTGGGCCAGTTCGCCTGGGCCACCGCGCAGGGCGGCACCGCGATCGGCCAGGATTCCTACGCCTACAGCGGCATCAACGCCACCGCGCTGGGCACCAGCGCCTGGGCCAGCGGCAGCAACAGCGTCGCGCTCGGCGCCGGATCGCGCGCCAGCGAAGCCAACGTGGTGTCGGTGGGCGGCGGCAACGGGGTCAGCGCACCGGCTACGCGCCGCATCACCAACGTCGGCGCGGCGCTCAACGCCACCGATGCGGTGAACAAGGCGCAGCTCGACGCGGTGGCCGCGGCCGCCGGCGAAACCAGCGCCGACTTCCAGAGCTCGGGCAGCGGCGTGGCCAGCGCCAGCGGCGAGAACAGCACCGCGGCCGGTGCCGGCGCCACCGCCAGCGGCCTGCGCAGCACCGCGCTGGGCGTGGCCAGCGTCGCCAGCGGCGCCGGTGCGACCGCGTCCGGTGCCAGCAGTTCGGCCAGCGGCGCGCGCAGCACCGCGATCGGCCTGCAGACCAATGCGATCGGCGAGAATGGCGTCGCGCTGGGCTACAACAGCTTCGTCCGCAACAGCGGCAGCAACGGCGTGGCGATCGGCGCCAACGCCGGCGTGTCGGCCGACAATGCGGTCGCGCTCGGTGCCGGTTCGCGCGTGTACGAGGCCGACACGGTGTCGCTGGGCAGCGGCAACGGCCGCGGCGGCCCGGCCACGCGGCGCATCGTCAACCTGACCGCGGGCAGCATCGCCGCCGGCAGCACCGAGGCGATCAACGGCAGCCAGCTGTACCAGTCGCTCAGCAACATGGCCACGTTCCTCGGCGGCGGCGCCGGGCTCGGCGCGCAGGGCCTGTTCGTGGCGCCGACCTACGTGATCCAGGGCGCCAGCTACAGCAACGTCGGCGATGCGCTGGCGGCGCTGGACGGCAAGGTCAGCGAGCTGGATGCGCGCAGCGGCGGCAGCGCCAGCGTGGCACGCAGTGCGCGTGTCGCCAGCGTGGCCTCGGTCGCCGAGCCGGAGTCGAGCGTGGCCACCGCGCAGGCGGTGTCCGAGTCGGCGACCGTGTCCGGTACCGCGTCCACCGCGCAGGTCGGCGAGTCGGTGCTGGCCGATGCGGGGACGAGCGCGACCGCGATCGGCACCGCGGCGCGCGCCAACGACGTCACCGGCACCGCGATCGGCGGCAGCGCCTATGCGCACGGCCCCAACGACACTGCGATCGGCAGCAACGCCAAGGTCAACGCCGACGGCAGCACCGCGGTGGGCGCCAACAGCCACATCGCCGCGGTGGCGACCAATGCGGTGGCGATGGGCGAGGGCGCTAGCGTCACCGCCGCCTCGGGCACCGCGCTGGGCCAGGGCGCCAGCGCCACGGCGCAGGGGGCGGTCGCGCTGGGCCAGGGCTCGGTCGCCGACCGCGCCAACACGGTGTCGGTGGGCAGCGCCGGCAACGAGCGCCAGGTCGCCAACGTCGCCGCCGGCACCCAGGCCACCGATGCGGTCAACAAGGGCCAGCTCGACAGCGGCGTGGCCAACGCCAAGTCGTATGCCGATTCGCGCTTCAACACCATGGCCGACAGCTTCGATGTGCTGCGCGGCGACGTGGATGCGCGTTTGCGCGACCAGGACCGCCGCATCGACCGGCAGGGCGCGATGAGCGCGGCGATGCTCAACATGGCCACCAGCGCCGCGGGCATCCGCACCCAGAACCGGGTCGGTGCCGGCGTCGGTTTCCAGAACGGCGAGTCGGCGTTGTCGGTGGGCTACCAGCGCGCCTTCAGCGATCGCGCCACGCTGACCATCGGCGGCGCGTTCAGCGGCGACGACAGCTCGGTCGGCATCGGTGCCGGCTTCGGCTGGTAAGCCATTGCGGACGGCGGCGCGCGCCGCCGTCCGCCCATGCAATGGCCTGAGGGGGCAGACCAAAGGACCTTGGCTGGGCCGGCCAACGGATTCGGGAAAAAGGAGCTTCTTTACGGCCGCAACAGTCGCCTGATCCACGAAACTTTGAAGAGGACGTCAACGTGATCGACAAGCAAAATCTCCGTATCAATGCCATCGCCGCCGCCGTGCTGGCAATGTCGCTGGGGGCCTCGAGCGCATTCGCGGCCGGTGCCGCGTCGCTGCCGGTCAAGCAGCCGGCCAAGGCCGCGCCGGCCGACGCGCAGACTTCCAGCCGCATCGTGGTGCGCTACAACGCCGGCACCAGCGCCGCCAGCGACCGCAGCGCCAAGCTGTCGGCGGTGCAGTCGGCGGTGACCCGCGCCAGCCTCGGCGGCAGCAACGGCATCTCCCGCGCCGCGGCCGCCAGCGTGCGCGCCGAATACGTGCGCACCCTGGGCGTGGGCGCCGACCTGATCCGCCTGTCGGGCAAGCTGAGCAAGGCCGACGTGGACAAGGTGGTGGCGGAAATCGCCGCCGATCCGGCGGTCAAGTACGCGCAGGTGGACGTCAAGCTGCAGCGCACCGAGCTGCCCAAGGCGACCCTGGAGCAGCCGCAGCTGGTCCCCAACGACCCGCTGTACGCGCAGTACCAGTGGCACCTGAGCAGCGCCACCGGCGGCATCAACTCGCCGGCCGCGTGGGACGTGTCCAAGGGCGACGGCGTGGTCGTCGCGGTGCTGGACACCGGCATCCTGCCGAACCATCCGGATGTGGCGGTGAACCTGCTGCAGGGTTACGACTTCATCTCCGATGCGGAGACCTCGCGGCGTCCGACCGACGACCGCGTGCCCGGCGCGCTGGACTACGGCGACTGGGTCGAGAACGACAACGAGTGCTACGCGGGTTCGCTGGCCGAGGACAGCTCCTGGCACGGCAGCCACGTCGCCGGCACCATCGCCGAGGCGACCAACAACGGCGTCGGCATGGCCGGCGTCGCGCCGAACGCCACGGTGCTGCCGGTGCGCGTGCTCGGCAAGTGCGGCGGCTACCTGTCCGACATCGCCGACGCGATCACCTGGGCGTCCGGCGGCACCGTCGCCGGCGTGCCGGCCAACGCCAACCCGGCCGAGGTCATCAACATGAGCCTGGGCGGCAGCGGCACCTGCGACACGCTGTACCAGGACGCGATCAACGGCGCGGTGGCGCGCGGCACCACGGTGGTGGTGGCGGCCGGCAACAGCTCGGGCAACGTCGCCAACTTCCGCCCGGCCAGCTGCGCCAACGTGATCGCAGTCGGCGCGACGCGCATCACCGGCGGCATCGCCTATTACTCCAACTATGGCGCGGCGGTGGACCTGTCCGGTCCGGGCGGCGGCGGCAGCGTCGACGGCAACCCGGGCGGCTACGTCTGGCAGAACGGCTACACCGGGGCGACCACGCCGACCTCCGGCAGCTATACCTACATGGGCATGGGCGGCACCTCGATGGCTTCGCCGCACGTGGCGGCGGTGGCGGCCCTGGTGCAGAGCGCGGTGATCGCCGCCGGCAACGCGCCGCTGACCCCGGCCGCGCTGGAAACCCTGCTCAAGCAGACCGCGCGTCCGTTCCCGGTGTCGATCCCGACCAGTACCCCGATCGGCACCGGCATCGTCGATGCCAAGGCCGCGCTGGACAAGGCGCTGGAAGTGCCGTGCGACCCGCAGACCGAAGAGTGCGCGCCGCCGGCGACCGCGCTGACCAACAAGGTGGCGGTGACCGGCCTGACCGGTGCGGCGGGCAACGAGGCGCTGTACAGCTTCGAGGCCGAGGCCGGCGCGGTGCTGAGCTTCCTCACCTATGGCGGCAGCGGCAACGTGTCGCTGTACGTGAGCTTCGACAAGGAGCCCAGCACCACCAGCTACGACGCCAAGTCGGCCCGCCCCGGCAACAACGAGACGGTGCGCTTCACCGCGCCGCAGGCCGGCACCTACTACGTCAAGCTGGTCGGCACGTCGAGCTACAGCGGCGTCAGCCTGGTCGCGCGCCAGTAAGCCTGCGCTGGACGGCGCAGGCAACGGCGCCCGAGTGACCCAGGAAACCCGGCTTCGGCCGGGTTTCCTGCGTTTGGGGAACCGAAAATCCAGCGTGCCGGTCGGTACCGCTGCCGGCGCGGCCGCCGCTGCCGCCCGCCTGCGCCGTCGTCCGTTGCGCTTGTGCGCTGCAGCGCCGCTGCAGCGTGCGCCGTGCATGGCGCCGCAACGCGCGATGCTGCGCGCCGCGCATGTCATGCCGATTACGGCGTGCCGCGCCGCCGCAGCGTCGTAGACAGTGCGGCGGGCCGATGCGGCACGGGCGGGCGGCAGGTCGCGCCGAACTGCTAAAGTCGCCGCACGCTCTGGAGGGATTGTGTGAACGCGCTCGTCAAGGACACTGCTGCCGCTGTCGATACGCCCGAGGCGCGCATCGTCGATGCGTTGCTGGCCAAGGGCCGGCTCAAGGAGGGCGACCTGCTGCGCGCGCGCCAGTTGCAGCGCGAATCCGGCGGCGGCCTGCTGTCGCTGCTGGCGCGGCTGGGGCTGGTGTCCGAACGCGACCACGCCGAGGTCAGCGCCGAAGTGCTGGGCCTGCCGCTGCTCGATGCCAAGCAACTGCCGGCCACCGCGCCGGAGCACCTGCCCGAAACCCAGCCGCTGTCGCTGCGCTTCCTCAAGCAGTTCCACGTGTGCCCGCTGGGCGAGCGCGACGGCGTGCTGGAACTGTGGATGTCCGATCCGCACGAGGCCTATGCCGCCGATGCGGTGCGCCTGGCCACCGGTTTCCAGGTACTGCCGCGGGTCGGCCTGCGTTCGGAGATCGACGACCTGATCGAGCGCTGGTTCGGCCAGGGCCGCAGCGCGATGGGCGCGATCGTGGAAACCGCCGACGGCGACAGCACGGCCGCCGACGACATCGAGCACCTGCGCGACCTGGCCTCGGAAGCGCCGGTGATCCGGCTGGTGAACCTGGTGATCCAGCGCGCGGTGGAACTGCGCGCCTCGGACATCCACATCGAGCCGTTCGAGAGCCGGCTGAAGGTGCGCTACCGCGTCGACGGCGTGCTGATCGACGGCGAAAGCCCGCCGGCCAACCTGACCGCGGCGGTGATCAGCCGGGTCAAGATCATGGCCAAGCTCAACATCGCCGAACGCCGCCTGCCGCAGGACGGGCGCATCATGCTGCGCGTGCAGGGCAAGGAACTGGACCTGCGCGTGAGCACCGTGCCCACCGCGCACGGCGAGAGCGTGGTGATGCGCCTGCTCGACCGCGAGACGGTGGTGTTCGATTTCCACCGGCTCGGCTTCACCGACGCGTTCCTGCCGCAGTTCCGCAAGGTGCTGGAGCAGCCGCACGGCATCCTGCTGGTCACCGGCCCCACCGGCTCGGGCAAGACCACCACGCTGTACACCGCGCTGAGCCAGCTCAACACCGCCGACGTCAAGATCATCACCGTCGAGGATCCGGTCGAATACCAGATCGAGGGCATCAACCAGATCCAGGCCAAGCCGCAGATCGGCCTGGATTTCTCGCACGCGCTGCGCAGCATCGTGCGCCAGGATCCGGACATCATCATGATCGGCGAAATGCGCGACCTGGAAACCGCGCGCATCGCCATCCAGTCGGCGCTGACCGGCCACCTGGTGCTGTCCACGCTGCACACCAACAACGCCGCCGGCGGCATCACCCGCCTGCTCGACATGGGCGTGGAAGATTATCTGCTGACCTCCACCATCAACGGCATCCTGGCCCAGCGCCTGGTGCGGCGGCTGGAGCCGACCCATGCCGAGCGCTATCCGGCCTCGCCGGAGGAGATCGAGAAGTTCGACCTGCGCCGGCTGCAGCCCGAGGGCGAGATCTTCCTGTTCCGCCCGCGGCCCTCGGCGATCGCGCCGACCGGCTACCTGGGCCGCACCACGATCATGGAATTCCTGGTGATGAACGACGCGCTGCGCCGCGCGGTGATGCGCCATGCCGGCATGGGCGAGATCGAACAGCTGGCGCGCGAAGCCGGCATGCGCACCATGTACGAGGACGGCCTGAGCAAGGCGCTCAGCGGCCAGACCACGATCGAGGAAGTGCTGCGCGTGACGGAGGAAACCTGATGCGCGCGGCATCCAGCGTGGCAACGCGCAGCGGCATGGTCCTGCGACGTTCGTACCAGCACGCGCAGAGCTGGCGTTCCGATTCCCCATTCCCGATTCCCCATTCCCAGCCCTGATGCCCCTGTACCGCTACAAAGCGCTCAACCCGCACGGCGAGATCCTTGAAGGCCAGATGGAGGCCGCCAGCGACGCCGAGGTGGCGCTGCGCCTGCAGGAGCAGGGGCACATGCCGATGGAGGCCAAGCTCGCGGCGCAGGGCGGCGGCACCTCGCTGCGCGGCCTGTTCCGGCCCAAGCCGTTCGACGGCGCGGCGCTGGTGCAGTTCACCCAGCAACTGGCGACCCTGCTCGGCGCCGGCCAGCCGCTGGACCGCGCGCTGACGATCCTGCTCGAACTGCCCGAGGACGAGCGTTCCAAGCGCACCGTCGGCGACATCCGCGATGCGGTGCGCGGCGGCGCGCCGCTGTCCACCGCGCTGGAGCGGCAGCACGGCTTGTTCTCGCGCCTGTACATCAACATGGTCCGTGCCGGCGAGGCCGGCGGCAGCCTGCACGACACCTTGCAGCGCCTGGCCGAATACCTGGAGCGCAGCCGCGAACTGAAGGGGCGGGTGATCAATGCGCTGATCTATCCGGCGATCCTGGTCAGCGTGGTCGGCTGCGCGCTGCTGTTCCTGCTCGGCTACGTGGTGCCGCAGTTCGCGCTGATGTACGAGAGCCTGGACGTGCAGCTGCCGTGGTTCACCCAGGCGGTGCTGAGCGTGGGCCTGTTCGTGCGCGACTGGTGGATTCTGTTGCTGGTGGTGCCCGGGCTGGCGCTGCTGGCGCTGGACCGCAAGCGCCGCGATCCCGCGTTTCGCGCCAGCTTCGATGCCTGGCTGCTGAAGCAGCGCTTCATCGGCTTGCTGATCGCGCGGCTGGAAACCGCGCGGCTGACCCGCACCCTGGGCACGCTGCTGCGCAACGGCGTACCGTTGCTGGCCGCGCTGGGCATCTCGCGCAACGTGCTGTCGAACCTGGCGCTGACCGCCGACGTCGGCGCCGCGGCCGACGACGTCAAGAACGGCCACGGCCTGTCGGCGTCGCTGTCCAAGGGCAAGCGCTTCCCGCGGCTGGCGCTGCAGATGATCCAGGTCGGCGAGGAATCCGGCGCGCTGGACACGATGCTGCTGAAGACCGCCGACACCTTCGAACAGGAAACCGCGCAGGCGATCGACCGCCTGCTCGCCGCGCTGGTGCCGTTGATCACCCTGGTCCTGGCCTCGGTGGTCGGGCTGGTGATCATTTCCGTCCTCGTCCCGCTGTACGACCTTACCAATGCGATTGGGTGAGGTGCCACGCTCATGCGCCATGGCGCATGTGGCGCCGAACGCCCGGCCACGGATGGCTGGGCCGGGGTTCCGGCGCACGTGGTGTCGAGCCATGAATGGCAGCGTGAACCCACGACGCCGCGCACGGTCGAAGCAATGGCGGCGCTCATGGCCAAACCATCTGTGCGCCGCGTCATGCCCGAAACGCGGCATGCGCCGATCGCGGCCGCGCCGACCCCGTTCCCGCGCATGAAGCGCAGCTGCACGCACCGCGCACGATGGCGACCCTTGTCACCGCGTTCGGTTACATAAGGTTTTTCACCGCAAGGATCCGATGCAATGCGAAATCTCCGTTCCCTGACCCGTTCCCCTTCCGCCGCGCGCCAGTCGGGCATGAGCCTGCTGGAAATCATCATCGTCATCGTGCTGATCGGTGCGGTGCTGACCCTGGTCGGCAGCCGCGTGCTCGGCGGCGCCGATCGCGGCAAGGCCAACCTGGCCAAGTCGCAGATCCAGACCATGGCCGGCAAGATCGACAACTACCAGCTCGACACCGGCAAGCTGCCGTCCAAGCTCGACGACCTGGTCACCGCGCCGGGCGGCGTCAGCGGCTGGCTCGGCCCGTATGCCAAGCCCGCCGAGTTGAACGATCCGTGGGGCCACCCGATCGAGTACAAGGTGCCGGGCGACGGCAAGCCGTTCGACCTGATCAGCCTGGGCAAGGATGGCCAGCCCGGCGGCACCAGCTACGACGCCGACATCAAGTACGAGTGATCGCGGCGCCGTGATCCTGGCCCCTGCCGGCGTTCCCCAGCGCGGTGCGCACGCGTGCGTGCCGCTGGCGCGCGCGCGCATGCGCGGCGTGTCGCTGCTGGAGATGCTGCTGGTGGTGGGCCTGATCGCGATCGCCGCGATGCTGGCCGCCTCGGTGCTGACCGGCGGCATCGACGGCATGCGCCTGCGCTCCTCGGCCAAGGAGATCGCCGCGCAACTGCGCTACACGCGCGCGCAGGCGATCGCCACCGGCCAGCCGCAGCGCTTCCTGATCGATCCGCAGGCGCACCGCTGGCAGGCGCCCAACGGCCGCCATGGCGAGATCCCGCCGTCGCTGTCGATCCGCTTCAGCGGCGCGCGCGAGGCGCAGCGGCGCGAAGACGAAGGCGCGATCCAGTTCTTCGAGGACGGCGCCGCCACCGGCGGGCGCATCGAACTGCTGACCCGCAAGGCCAGCTGGCGCATCGATGTGGCCTGGCTGACCGGCGAGGTCAAGGTCGGGCGTCCGCCGCAGCAGGGCATGCCATGAAGGCGCAACGCGGCTACACGCTGATCGAGGTGATCGTGGCGTTCGCGTTGCTGGCGCTGGCGCTGACCCTGCTGCTCGGCTCGCTGTCCGGCGCCGCGCGCCAGGTCCAGCGCGCCGACCAGCTCAGCCGCGCCACGCTGTACGCGCAATCGTTGCTGGCCGCGCAAGGCGTGGAGCAGCCGCTGCAGCCCGGCCGCGAACAGGGCAGCTTCGAGCAGGGCCGTTACCGCTGGACCCTGGACGTGGCGCCGTACGTCGATGCGCGGCGCCCGCCGGACACCACCATGACCCCGGGCGCGCCGACGTTGCTGCAGCTGAACCTGCAGGTGCGCTGGGGCGATGCGCCGGCGCAGGCGCTGCAGTGGAAGACGCTGCGCCTGGTCAGCGCGCAGGCCAACGGGGTGCCGCAGTGAAGCGCGCACCGCACCGCGCCGCCGCGCGCGGCTTCACCCTGATCGAAGTGCTGCTGGCCACGGTGCTGCTGGTCGGCGGGCTGACCCTGGCCTTCGCCACGCTGCGCTCGGCCACCGCGGTCAGCGGCCGCGGCGAGACCATCGCCGGGCGCAGCGAGCGCATGCGCGCGGTCGAGGGTTTCCTGCGCCGGCGCCTGAGCGGCGCGCAGGCGCTGGCGCTGGACATCGACAGCCGCACCCTGCAGCCGGTGCGCTTCGTCGGCGAACCGCAGCGCATGCAGTTCGTCGCCGATCTTCCCGACTACCTGGGCCGCGGCGGCCCCTACGTGCACGACCTCAGCGTCAGCGGCGACAGCGGCCGGCAGCGGCTGGCGATCGCGCTGGTGCAGGTGCAGGCCGGCAAGCAGATCGCCGAGGACAAGCCGCGTGCGCCCGAGCCGCTGGCCGATGGCCTGCGTTCGGTGCGCTTCCGCTACCGCGGCATCGATCCGGAGCGCGGCAGCATCGGTCCGTGGCAGGAGCGGTGGGAGAAGACCGACCAGTTGCCGCTGCTGGTGTCGATCGAACTGAGCAGCGACGACGGCATGGTGTGGCCGCCGCTGGTGGTGGCCTTGCGCCAGGCCGGCGGCGTGGAGGCGCGGCAATGAGCGCGGCACCCGGGCAGGCGCGCGGCGCGGCGTTGGTGCTGGTGCTGTGGCTGATCGCGCTGCTGACCGCGCTGATCGGCGCGTTCGCGCTGACCGCGCGCACCGAGGGCCTGCAGGGCAAGGTGCTGGGCGACGGCGCGGCGGCGCAGGAGCGCGCCCGCGCCGGGCTGGAGTACGCGCTGACCCGGCTCGCCAGCACGCCGACGCAGCCGGGCTGGCGCGCGGACGGGCGCCGCTACCGCTGGCAGTACGAAGACGCCACGATCGACCTGCGGATCACCGACGAGAGCGGCAAGGTCGATCTGAACCTGGCCGACGCGCCGCTGCTGGCGGCGCTGGTGCGCGCGGTCGGCGGCGATCCGCAGCGCGCCGACCGCATCGCCGCGGCGATCGTGGACTGGCGCGACCCGGACAACCTCAGCCAGCCCAACGGCGGCGCCGAGGACCCGGACTACGCCGCCGCCGGGCTGCCGTACGGCGCCAAGGACGCGCCGTTCGAGAGCCTGACCGAACTGCAACTGGTGCTGGGCATGGATGCGGATCTGTACGCCAAGCTGCTGCCGAACGTGACCCTGTACAGCGGGATTTCGCGGCCGGCACCGGATTTCGCGCCGGCGCCGGTGCTGACCGCGCTCGGCCTGGATGCGCAGCAGGTGCTGGCGCAACGCGAGCGCAGCGACCCGGCGCAGGCCGCGGCGATCGGCGGGGGCGGCGGCACCTACAGCATCGAGAGCCGCGCGCAATTGGCCACGGGGCGTGCGGCGGTGCTGCGCGCGGTGGTGCGCCCAGGCTCGTCGGCGCTACCGGGCTCCGCCTACACTGTGCTGCGATGGGAAGAAGGATCGACCGTTCGATGACTGCGTGGCGGGACACGATGGACAAGCTCGGCGTGCGCATGGCGCCCGGTGCCGGCGGCCTGCTGGCCTGGTGGCAGCGTTCGCTGATGGCGTGGCTGCCGCCGCGCTGGCAGCTGCAACTGGGCTGGACGCAGGCGCGGCTGCTGCTGTGGCGCGACGGCGAGCAGCTGTACGTCGCGCGCCAGATCGATGCCGAACTGGGCACGCCGCTGGCGTTGCCGTGGCCGCTGCCGCCGAGCGACCTGGAAGCCGTGCTCGGCCCGCGCCTGGCCGCCTTGCCGCGGGTCTGGCTGCTGCCGGCGCAGTCCGCGCTGCAGCGCACGCTGCGCCTGCCGGCCGCGGCCGCCGAGCACCTGCGCGACGTGGTCCGCTTCGAGATCGACCGGCAGACGCCGTTCCAGGCCGACCAGGTGGTCTACGACGTGCGCCCCGGCGCGCGCCGCGACGATGCGCAACTCGACGCCGAACTGGTGGTGGCGCCGCGCCGCGTGCTGGACGAGCTGCAGGCCAGCGCCGGCGCGCTGCGCCCGACCCTGGCCGGGGTCGATGTCGCCGGCGCAGACGGCGCGCCGCTGGGCGTGAACCTGCTGCCGCCGGAGCAACGCCATCGCCGCGCCGACCCGATGCGGCGCTGGAACGCGATCCTGGCCGCGACCGCGCTGCTGGCGCTGTTCGCCGCCGGCTGGCAGCTGCTGGACAACCGCCGCGACGCGCTGGAGCAGTTGCGCGCGCAAGTGGACAGCGGCGCGCAGCGCGCGCGCGGCGTGGCCGCGCAGCGCCAGCAACTGGTCGAACTGGTCGAAGGCGCGGCCTTCTTCGACCAGCTGCGCGCCGAGCGCCCGACCGCGCTGGAGATCTGGAACGAACTGAGCAAGCGCCTGCCCGAGGGCACCTACCTGGAAAAATTCTCGATCGAGGGCGACCAGTTGCAGCTGATCGGCCTCAGCAGCGAGGCGTCCTCGCTGGTCGGCCGGCTGGAGGGCTCGCCGCTGTGGCGCACGCCGTCGCTGACCGGCGTGCTGCAGGCCGATCCGGGCAGCCACCGCGACCGCTTCACCCTGACCGCCGAACTGGCCGGGACCAAGCGCAAGGAGGCCGCCAATGCCGGTGCAGGTCGATAAGCGCGACCGCTGGCTGGCACTGGGCCTGCTGCTGGCGGCGCTGGCGCTGGCCTACCTGCTGCTGGTGCATCCGTGGTGGACGGTGCCGATGCGCGAGGTCGAGGCGCAGATCCAGGAATTGCGCCAGCGCGACCTGCGCGTGCGCATGCAGTTGCAGCAGGCGCCGCAGGTGGCGCAACGGCTGCAGCAGGCGCAGCGCGACCTGGCCGCGCGCCCGGGCTTCCTGCGCGAGACCTCGGCCGAGCTGGCCTCGGCCGGGCTGGTGCAGCGCCTGGAAAGCGCGGTGGCCACCGCCAGCCCCGGCAACCGCAGCTGCGCGATCAGCAACCGTTCGCCGCTGGCCGCCGACAACCGCCGCGACCGCTTCACCCGGGTCGCGGTGCAGGTGCGGCTGCGCTGCGGCACGCCGGAACTGGCGGCGGTGCTGCATGCGCTGGAAAGCGGCACCCCGGCGCTGTTCGTGGACAACCTCAACGTGATGGCGCAGCGCTACCAGCTGTCGCCGGGCGAGAGCGGCAACGGCCTGGACGTGGCCTTCGAACTGGCCGGCTATCTGCGCCCGAACGCGATGCCGCCGCCGCCCGCCGCTGCCGGCATGCCGCCCGGCATGCCACCGCCGCCCGGGGGAACGCCGCCCGGCGCGCCGACGATGGACGCCGGCACGCCGGCCGGCCCCGGGCCGAGCGAGCCGCCGGCGCAGGCGCCGCCGGCCGTGCGCGACGCGGCCATGCCGCAGCCGCCGCAGCAAGTGGAGGGCGCACATGCGAATTGAAGCGATCGGCCTGCGCACCGTGTGGCTGGCGACGCTGGCGCTGTGGGGGCTGCTGATCTGGGTGCTGGGCCTGGCCGGCCTGGGCCAGCGCATCGTGCCGCTGCCCGACGATCCGAGCATGACCCAGCGCCTGCCGAGCTTGCCGGCGACGCCGGGCGAGCGCCTCGGAGATTATTCGCGCTACGCCGAGATCGCCGCGCGCCCGGTATTCGCCGAAGACCGCCGGCCGCATCCGTTCTTCCTCAGTGCCGACAACGGCCAGGGCGCCGCGCCCAGCGTGCGCCTGACCGGCGTGCTGCTCACCGACAGCTTCAAGATGGCCACGCTGACCACCGAACAGGGCGAATCGCTGCGCCTGCAGGAAGGCCGCGATCCGGTGAAGGGTTGGCGCCTGCTGTCGCTGGAACCGCGCCGCGCGGTGGTCAGCGGCGGCAGCGGCACCCAGACCCTGGAGTTGCAGGTGTTCGACGGCAAGGGCGGGCAACCGCCGACCGCGCTCGGCCAGGGCGCGCGGCCGCCGGGCATGCCGCCGTTGCCGGCGCCGCCACCGGCCACGAGCGCGGTCAACGCCCCGGCCACTCCTGTCGCCGCCACGCCGCAGGCGGGCGCCAACGGCACGCCGGCGACGCCGGCGCAGAGCGCCCCGGCGGCCGCGCCGGCGCCGTCGTCGGAACAGCTGCAAGCCATCCGCGAACGTATCGAAGCCCGCCGCCGGCAGTTGCAGCAGCAGCGCCAGAACGGCACCACCCCCGGCCAGAACCCTTGAAGAGTGATCGCATGACGCTGCGCTTGTTTTCCCTGTTCCTCGCGATCGGCCTGGTGGCCGGCTGCGCCACCACGCCCTCGCCGGACGTCCGCCGCGGCGCCGCGATCGATCCCACCGTCGGCGCCGCCGGCAGCACCAGCGCCACGGCCGACGTAGGCGCGGGCACGGCCGATCCCAACGGCGTACCGGAGCGCGTCGCCCCGGTGATCCGCCGCGGCAGCGGCACCATGATCAATTCCGGCGCCGCCGCCGCGCCGGCGCCGTCGCTGGCCAACGCCAGCAGCGGCAGCGCCACCTTCAACTTCGAAGGCGAGTCGCTGCATGCGGTAGTCAAGGCGATCCTCGGCGACATGCTCGGGCAGAACTACGTGATCGCGCCGGGCGTGCAGGGCACGGTGACCCTGGCCACGCCCAAGCCGGTGTCGCCGGCGCAGGCGCTGAACCTGCTGGAGATGGTGCTGGGCTGGAACAACGCGCGCATGGTCTACAGCGGCGGCCGCTACAACATCGTGCCGGCCGACCAGGCGCTGGCCGGCACGGTGGCGCCGAGCACCGCCTCGCCGGCCAGCGCGCGCGGCTTCGAGGTGCGCGTGGTGCCGCTGAAGTTCATCTCCGCCAGCGAAATGAAGAAGGTGCTGGAGCCGTACGCGCGGCCGAACGCGATCGTCGGCATCGACGCCTCGCGCAACGTCATCACCCTCGGCGGCACCCGCGCCGAGCTGGAGAACTACCTGCGCACGGTGCAGATCTTCGACGTGGACTGGCTGTCGGGCATGTCGGTGGGCGTGTTCCCGATCCAGTCGGGCAAGGCCGAGCAGGTCGCCGCCGACCTGGAAAAGGTGTTCGGCGAGAACAGCAAGACGCCCAGCGCCGGCATGTTCCGCTTCATGCCGCTGGAGAACGCCAACGCGGTGCTGGTGATCACCCCGCAGGCGCGTTACCTGGACCAGATCCAGGAATGGCTGGACCGCATCGACAGCGCCGGCGGCGGCAGCCGCCTGTTCTCCTACGAACTGAAATACATCAAGGCCAAGGACCTGGCCGACCGCCTGGCCGAAGTGTTCGGCGCCGGCGGCAACCGCGGCGATTCCAGCGCCTCGCTGATGCCGGGCACGCAGCTGAGCCAGATGGGCAGCGGCGGCCTGGGCGGCAGCAGCGACGGCAGCCTGGGCGGCAGCAGCAGCCTCAACGGCAGCAGCGACAGTCTGTCCTCGAGCAGCGGCAGTTCCTCGTCCAGCAGCAGCGGCGGCCTGGGCAACGGCAGCCTGCAGTTGTCGCCGCGCACCTCCGGCAACGGCAGCGTGACCCTGGAAGTGCAGGGCGACAAGGTCGGCGTGTCGGCGGTGGAAGAGACCAACACCCTGCTGGTGCGCGCCACGCCGCAGTCGTGGCGTTCGATCCGCGACGTGGTCGAAAAGCTCGACGTGATGCCGATGCAGGTGCACATCGAGGCGCAGGTCGCCGAGGTCAGCCTGACCGGCCAATTGCAGTACGGCGTGAACTGGTTCTTCGAGAATTCGGTCAACGCCTCCGCCGACAGCACCGTGGCCAACAGCACCGGGCTCGGCGTCGGCGCGGGCCTGCCCAGCGCCGCCGGGCGCAGCATCTGGGGCGACATCGCCGGCAAGGTCGGCAGCAGCGGCCTGGGCTGGACCTTCCTCGGCAAGAACGCCGCCGCGGTGATCACCGCGCTGGACAAGGTCACCAACCTCAAGCTGCTGCAGACCCCGTCGGTGTTCGTGCGCAACAACGCCGAGGCCACGCTTAACGTCGGCACGCGCATCCCGATCAACTCGACCTCGATCAACACCGGCATCGGCACCGACACCAGCTATTCGTCGGTGCAGTACATCGACACCGGCGTGATCCTGAAGGTGCGCCCGCGGGTGACCAAGGACGGCATGGTGTTCCTGGACATCGTGCAGGAAGTCAGCACGCCCGGCTCGCGGCCGGCGGCGTGCACCTCGGGCACCTCCACCGTGACCAACAGTTCGGCCTGCAACGTGGACATCAACACGCGCCGGGTCAAGACCGAGGCGGCGGTGCAGAGCGGCGACACCATCATGCTCGCCGGCCTGATCAACGACAGCACCAGTGACGGCAGCGCCGGCGTGCCGCTGCTGAGCAAGCTGCCGGTGGTCGGCGCGCTGTTCGGCCAGAAGACGCAGGACAAGACCCGCAACGAAGTGATCGTGCTGCTGACCCCGACCATCGTGCGCAACCCGCAGGAAGCGCGCGACCTCACCGACGAGTACGGGCAGAAGTTCAAGGCGATGCAGCCGCTGCCGGCGGCGGGCAAGAAGTAAGCGCAGGTGAGCCTGCCCATCGTGCTGCTGCCGGTCGGCGTCGACGACGCCGCACTGGACGCATGCCTGGGCGCGCTGGAGGCGCACACGCCGGCCGGCACCCGCGTATGGCTGGCCGACGACGCGCAGGCCGGGCCGCGCGGCCAGCGCGTGGTCGAGGCCTGGCTGGCGCATACCCGCCTGCAGGCCGACTACACGCGGCGCCCGCGCATGCTCGGCGAGGTCGCGCATCTGGACGAAATGCTGCGCGCCTGCGCCGCCGCCGACGTGGTGGTGCTGGCCGCCGACGCGCAGCCGCTGCCCGGCTGGCTGCAGCAACTGAGCGCGTGCCTGGCGCGCGATGCGGCCATCGCCAGCGCCACGCCGTGGAGCAATGCCGGCGAGGCCTGCGCCTGGCCGCGGCTGGGCGAGATCAATCCGCTGCCCGACGAGGGCGAGCGCCTGGCCCGCGCCTGCGCGGCGCTGCCGCCGGAACATCCGGAACTGCCGTCGGCGGTGTGCCACGCAGTGGCCCTGCGCGGTGCGGCGCGGCAGCGCGCCGGCGGCCTGGACGCGAGCAGTTACGGGTCCTGGTACGCGGCGCTGATCGACCTGTCGCTGCGCATGGCCGGACTCGGCTGGCGCAACGTGCTGTGCGAGACCGCCTACGTGGCGCGCAGCGGCGAAGGCCGCGCCGCCGATGGCGACATGGACGCGCTGGCCACGCGCTGGCCGGCCTGGCACGCGCGCCTGGCCGGCTTCCTGATGCACGATCCGCTGCGCGCGCGGCGCGAGGACCTGCAACGCCTGTACGCCGGCCTGCCGCCGCCGGATCCTCAGCGCGCACTGTTCGACGCTTAGCGCGCGATACCTGTAGGAGCGGCTTCAGCCGCGACAGATGGCCGGCAACCTGTCGCGGCTGAAGCCGCTCCTACAGGTGGATGCCCATCGTGCTCCTGGCAATGCGCAGGCCGCTCACTCCGGCGGCGCCTGTACCTCCACCGTCACTTCGAGCACGTCGTGGCGCCAGGATTCGATGTCGAATTCCACCGCGCGGCCGTCGGCGGCGTAGCTGATCCGCTGCAGCCGGAAGCACGGCGTGCCGGCGGTGGACTGCAGCAGCGCGGCCTGTTCGGCATCCAGCGTGGCCGGGTACATCGACAGCCGGCTGCGCGCCTGGCGCAGTCCGAGCCGTTGTCCCAGCACTGCGCTGAGCGAGCCGGCCAGGTCGTGATCGAGCAGGCTCGGCGCCCACGCCGCGAGAATCGCATTGGTCTCCAGTAGCACCGCGCGGCGGCCGATCCAGCGCCGGCGCTGCAGCACGAACACCTCGGCCTGCGCATCGTCCAGTTCCAGCTGCCGCGCCAGCGTCGCGCCGGCCGGCTGGCGGCGCGCGCCGAGCAATTCGGTACGCGGCGTGCCACCCTGCGCGGCGACGTACTGCATGAAGCCGGCGATGCTGGTGGGATCGTGGCGCACGCGCGCGGCGCTGACGAACCAGCCGCGCCGGTTCTCGCGGTAGATGTAGCCTTCCGACTCCAGGTGCTGCAGCGCCTCGCGCAAGGTGATGCGGGTGCAGCCGAACAGCGCGGCCAGTTCGCGCTCCACCGGCAGGCGCTGGTCCGCGGCCCATTCGCCGCCGACGATGCGCGCGAGCAGGGCATCGACGATGCGCTGGCCGAAGCCGGCGGCGGGAGTCAATTGCGTGGGCATGGGATCTCCGTGGCTGTGCTGCATTTTCTGGTTTATGGTCGCAGGCAAGGACACTGATGGGGGCGACCGCAGCCTCGACAGGCTTCGCTTGCAACGTCCGTCGCGGCGGATGGCCGAACCATGAGCCGCTCGCACAAGCTTCTGCGTACTGCACATGCCAGGGGTCGAGAATGCGCCAGCATAGCGATGCCGCGTGCGCTCGTGGCATTGCGGCGCGAGCGGCATGCCGGGCTAACGCACACTGCGCCGATGGCGACGCATGCGCACGTGCCGACTCATGGCGGTGGTTGCGCAGCGGCGGCGCGGCGCAGGTCCGCCCGCCACAGCCGCAAGCCGTAGATCGCCAGCACCACGAAACCGGCGTACAGCGCCGCGGTGGGATACAGCCCCTTGTAGACGAACACGCCGACGTAGAGGCTGTCCAGCACGATCCACAGGGTCCAGTTGGCGATGCGCTTGCGCGCCGCCCAGAAGCTGGCGACCAGGCTGAAGGCCGACAGCGCCGCGTCCAGCCATGGCAGGGCGGCATCGGTATGGCGATGCATCAGCCAGCCCAGCGCCAGCGCGCCGGCGGCGCCGGCCAGCAACGACAGCACCGCTTCGCGCAGCGGCAGCGGGCCGACCTGGACCTTGCCATCGTCCAACTGGCCCTGGTTCCAGCGCCACCAGCCGTACCCCTGCAGGAATACGTAGACGCCTTGCAGCAACATGTCCGAGTACAGCTTCCATTGGTAGAACAGCCACGCGTATAGCAGCACCGCGACCACGTTGACCGGCCAGCACCAGCGCACCCGGCGCGCGGTCAGCCACACGCCCAACACGTTGACCAGTACGGCGAGAAGTTCGAGAGGGGACATGGTGGGAAGGCCGGGATTGGGGATTCGGGATGTGGGATTGGTAGTGGTTCGCGAGCGCACGGAGTGCGCTCTTCTGTAGGAGCGGCTTCAGCCGCGACGCTTTACCGTCGAAGCGTCGCGGCCGACGCCGCTCACGCATCGGTGGGACGCAGGGCGGGACGGTCGAAGGGCCAGGTTGGGCAATCGGGTCGATGTCATATCAGCGATCAGGAAACGCTGCGAATGCATGGCGTCGCGCTTTGTCAGGAGCAGTTTCAGCCGACACGTTGGCGGTAAAGCGTCAAAGCGGCTGAAGCCGCTCCTACAAGGTCATGTCTTCGCCACCGACGCCTTGGCTTTTACGAATCCCCAATCCCGACTCCCCACTCCCAGCCCTTCAAAAATCGAACTGCAGCGCCAACCGCGCCGTGCGCGGCGCGCCCAGGAACAGATAGTCGTCGCCCATGTAGTCGCCGACGTCGCGCCAGTAGCGCTTGTCGGCCAGGTTGTCCACGCTCAGCCGCAGCGTGGTCGGCACCGTGCCCAGCCGCGTCGCGTAGCGCGCGCCCAGGTTATAGACGGTATAGCCGCCGACGGCGACGCGGCCGCTGCGGTCGGCGTACTTGGCGCCGCTGTACTGCGCGCCGCCCAGCAGCGCCAATCCATTGGCCCCAGGCACGTCCCAGCTGGCCTGGGCGCTGGCGCGCAGTCTGGGCACGTTCAGCGCCTGGTGGTCTTCGTAGGCCGGCGTGCCGGTGTCCTCGGCGCGCGCGCGGATGCCGGCGACGCTGGCCTGCAGGTGCAGCCGCTCGCCGATCGCGCCGTCGGCCGACAGTTCGATGCCGCGGTTGTGCAGACGGCCCTGCTGCACGTACAGGAAGCTGCCGTCGGCCTGCGGCTGCGCGTACTGATAGGCCTGGCGGATGTCGAACACGGCCGCGCCCAGGGCCAGGCCGTCGCGCTCGTACTTCAGCCCGGCTTCGCTCTGGTAGGCGGTGGTCGGGGCGAGGATCGCATCGGCGTTGCTGGCGAACCACGACGCGGTGCCGCCCGGCGCCAGGCCCTTGGCGAAGCTGGCGTACAGCGACAGCGTGTCCTGCGGTTTGAACAGCAGCGCCGCCTGCGGCAGCAATTCCGAGCGGCGGGTGTGACGGATCAGGACGCCATCGCGGTCCCAGGCGCGCTCGTCGTAGCGCACCTGGCGCGCGCCCAGCAGCACTTGCCAGGCCTCGCCGATGCCGATGCGGTCGCTGGCCAGCAGCGACTGCTGGGTGCTGTCCAGGCGCCGCCGCTTGGGGCCGAGTTCGGCGTCGGCCTGGGCCAGCAGCGGCGGGTCGGCGGCGATGTTGCCGCTGCCGATCCATTCGTTGATCGAACCATGCTGATCGATGGTGCGCTGCAGGTAGTCCGCGCCGATGTTGAGCTGGTGCTGCAGCGCGCCGGTGGCGAAGCTGCCGGACACGGTCGCCTGCAGCTGGTCGTTGCGGCGCGTGTCGTCGGGGCTGCGGTAGTCGTAGATGTCGTAGTCGCCTTCGCGGCTGAAATAGTTGGGGATCGCGTCGCTGGCGCAGCTGGCGGCGCCGTAGCAGCCCCAGGCGAAGCTGGAATAGTCGTCGATCACCGCGCGGCTGTGGGCGGCCGCCAGTTGCGCGCGCCAGGCGTCGTTGAAGCGGTACTGGTAGCGCAGCTGCGCATTGAGCGAGTCGATGCCGACCGGCTTGGACCAGGGCTGGTAGGCCAGCAACCGGTGCACCGACACGTCGCCGGGCACGCGCTCGCCGCCGAGCAATTGATAGCCGGGCACCGAGCGTTGCTGCCGGTCCTGGTATTCCACGTCCAGCTGCAGTGACGATTGCGGATCGATGTTCCAGTCCGCGGCCAGCGACAGGAAATTGCGGTGGCCGTCGGCATGCTCCACATAGCTGCGGATGTCCTCGTGCGCGGCGTTGACGCGCAGGCCGAACTGGCGGTCGCGGCCGAACCAGTCGCCCAGGTCCACTGCGGCGTAGCGGCCGCCATCGTCGTCGGTCCCCAGCGTCAGCGTGCGCACCTGCTGCGGGCGCTTGGTCACGTAGTCGATCACGCCGGCCGGCTCGGTGAGGCCGGACTGCAGCCCGGACAGGCCCTTGAGTACCTGCACCTGTTCCTTGTTCTCCAGCGCCACGTTCTGCTCGCCGGTGATGCTCAGGCCGTTGATGCGGTAGCTGTTGGCGGCGTTGAGCGAATAGCCGCGCACCACGAAGTTCTCGTAGTAGCCGATCGGCGCGTAGCTGTCGCCGACCGAGGCGTCGGCGCGCAGCACCTCGCTGAGCACGCGCACCTGGCGGTCGTCCAGTTGCGTGCGGTCGATCACCCCGATCGAGGCGGGCGTATCCAGCAGCGCGGCGTCGCCGTAGCCGCCCAGCGTGGAGCGGTTGCGCGGCTGCTCGCCCTGCACGTTGACCGCGTCCAGTTCGACCGGGGTCTGCGTGGCGCTGGTGGCGTCGGTGGCGTCGACGCGGTCTGCGGCCAGCGCCGGCGCGGCGATGGCCAGCGCGAGCGCCAATGCGAGTGGCGCGAGGGGAAAGGAATGGCGTGACATGCGGAACCTCAAACGGATGAAGGAAGGGAAGGGCGGCGCAGGCTGCGGCCGCGACATCGGATGCGAAGCGCGACAGGTTGCGAGCGAGCCGTCATTGCTGCGGCTCCGCCGCGCCTGTGGGCGAGACGCCTGTCGCGCGCGGCTCCGTCGCATCGGCAGCGCGTTCGCTCGCGCTGGAGGCATCTGCCAGCGTCGCCAGCGGCAGCGCCGGATCGGCCGCCCATTCCTGCAGCGAGCCGTCGTAGATCGCCACCGCGGTCTCGCCGAGCAGGCGCAGCGCCAACGCCACGGCGGCGGCGCTGATGCCGCCGCCGCAATACAGCAGCAGCGGCCGTGCCGCGGCCTGCAGCGGCGCCAGGATCTTCGCCAGCTGCGCCGGCGGCAGGTAATGGCCGCCGGCGTCGAACAGCGCGCGTGCCGGCAGGTTGCGGCTGCCGGGGATATGCCCGCGGCGCGCGTAGCGGCTCGGCGCGTGGCCGGCGAACAGCGACGCCGACAGCGCGCAGACCAGGGTTCCGGCTGCCTCGCCGGCCAGCACCGCCTCGATGTCGCCCCGATCCACCCACGACTGCGGCCGCGGCGTGAGGGTAAGCGTCGTCGGTGCCGATGCCGGCGTCGCCGGCTCGCCGCTCGCGACCGGCAGGCCGGCGCCCTGCCAGGCGCGCCAGCCGCCGTCCAGCACCTGCGCGTCGATGCCGACGCTGCGCAACATCCACCACAGCCGCGCCGCCCAGAACCCATCGCTGCGGTCGTAGAGCACCGGCAGGCAGCCGTCGCCGATGCCCAGCCGCTGCAGTGCCGCGTGCAGCGCCGGACGCTGCGGCAGCGCGAAGCCGAAGCCCGCCTGCGGATCGCTCAGTGCGTGCAGCAGATCGGCATGGCGCGCGCCCGGGATGTGCGCCTGGCGCCAGCCGTCGGCGCCGCTGGCCGGGCGGTAGTCGCCGTCGAAGCGCGGTGCCGGCAGTTCGACGCTGGCGTCGAACAGCCGCAGCCGCGGATCGTGCAGCCGTGCGGCCAGGGTGGCGACGTCGATCAGCGGCGTGGCGGGCGCGCTCATCGCCATGCCGCCGCACGCCGTTGCAGGTGCCGCAGCAGGCGCTGGCCGTCGTCGCTGCCGAACCAGTCGGCATGGCCGAGCAGGTAGCGCCGGTAGGCGATGTCCGCATTCGCGTCCGAGCCGGTGATGCCGGCGAAGTATTCGATCTCGCTGAGCGCGAAATCGGCATGCACCAGCGGCAGCAGCGCCGCCAGCGCGCGCAGCTGCGCAGCGTCCAGCGGCAGCACCGCGGCATAGCCGTGCAGCAGCGCGTCGAGCTGGTCGAGTTCGGCGACGGCGCGGCGGCCTGCGTCCAGGTGCAGCCATGGCACCAGGTTGCGCTCGATCGCGGTGGCCAGGTCATACAGCGCGAAGCTGCGGTCGGCCAGGCCGAAGTCGAACACCGCGCTGACCTCGCCGGCATCGCCGCTGCCGCGCCACAGCAGATTGGAGGCGTGCCAGTCGCCATGCGTCCACAGCGCCGGCGGCGGCGAGTGCAGCAGCGGCCAGACCTGCGCGTGCCAGGGCAGCAGGTGCGTGCGCAGCTCGGCCTGCCAGTCGCGGCGCTGCAGCCAGGCGGCCAGCGCCGGCCGCCGCGCCAGGTCCTGCTGCAGGGCCGGCAACGGCTGCGCCTGGCCGAACAGGCGCAGGTTGGCGACCAGCAGCGTGGTGCTGCGCGGTGCGGCGACATAGCCGCTGGCGGCGCGGTGCAGGCTGGCCAGCGCGCGCCCGGCGGCATGGGCGTGCGCCGTGCTGGCGAACGCAGTCCACGACGCGGCCTCGCGGTAGACGTCCTCGCCCTCGGCGGCGCGCTGCACTTCGTAGGTCCAGTCGCCCGACTGCACCGCAGTGGCGCCCTCGGCGTTATGCAGCAGCAGCGGCACCGGCGCGCCGCGCGCGCGCAAGTGGGCGATGAAGCGGTGCTCCTCGCCCAGCGTGCGCACGTCGCGCAGGCTGCGGTGATGGCGCTTGACGAACAGCGTGCCGGCGCTGGTCTCGACTTCGGCCGCCGCGGAGAACGGGCGCGGGCTGTGCCAGCGCAACGCGCGGACCGCGTCGGGCAGCGCGAAGCGCCGCAGCAGCGCGTCCACCTCGTCGGTGCGCAGCGGCGGCCAGTCGGCCGCCGCGGGCGCCGCGCCCATGCCGTGCATCTGGTGCTGCGCGCTCATGCCGCCGGCTCGGCGAGGAAGCGCGGATCGGCGGCATCGCGCCAGGCCTCGGCGTCGGCAAGCACGCCGTGCTGCGCCAGCCAGTGCGCGTAACCCTGCAGCAGCGGCTGGCGTATCCGTCCCCAACGTCCGCCGTGCAGCCAGGTCGGCGCGATCGCGCGCAACGAGGCCGCCAGCAAGGTGCGCGGGAAATACGGGGTGGCGCGCTCGTAGGCGTCGAGCGCGTCCAGCGGCGCGGCCGCTGCGGCCAGGAACCCGCGCGCGGTGGCGGCGAGGAACGCGCGCACCTGTTGCGGTTGCGCGTCCAGCGTGCGCTCGTGCGCGCCGAGCAGGTAGCTGTGGTACGCCGGCGCGCCGAGCGCGGCGACCGGCCAGGTCACCCGCCGCGCGGCGTCGATGCGGCTGTCCATCAGCGCCTCCCAGGCCCAGTAGCCGCCGAAGCTGGCATCGGCGACGCCGGCGGCCAGGTCTTCCGGCCGCAGCTCGCGGGTGCCGGCATCCACGATCGTCACCGCGTCCGGATCGCCCCCGTCGTGCGCGACCAGATGCCGCACCATCGCCAGCCCACGCGGCGTCGGATTCATCGCCAGCCGGCGTCCGCCCAGGTCGCGCGGACGCGCGATGCCCAGCCCGGTCAGGGTCTGGATCGCCTCCAGCCCGCACTGGTTGATCGCCGCGATCGCGCGCAGCGGCTCGCCGCCGGCGCGGCGCACCAGCAGGCGGTTGCTGGGGAACACCGCGAAGTCGCAGTCGCCGCGCAGCAGGTGCGCCAGGCCGTCGCCATGCCAGGGGTCGGGCAATTGCAGCACCAGCTCCAGGCCGCACTCGCGGTACCAGCCGCGCTCGCGCGCCAGGTAGAAGCCGGCCGAGTTCGGCCACGGATGGAAGTATTCGAGCATGACGCGCAGCGGGCGCATGGCAGGGACGGCCGGCGGGGACGGGAAGCGCATGCTTGCCCCGGGGCTTGGTCTAGACCAATGATCTGCGGTGCTATTGATACGTCCGATGGATATATCGGCTGAACGGGCGACGGCGCCGCCGGGCCGTCGGCACGCGCGCAGGCCGGAGCGGCGTACGCGGGTTCTGGGTCGTGGCGGCAGCCTGGGACAGGAACGAGCGCTGGCCGGCATCTGCACTGTGCGAGGGAACGGATGCGGACGTCTTCCGCATCCCCATGGATGGCGGCCTGCAAGGCGGGCCGCGCGTCCACGGTCGCAGAGTATGCGCGGCAATGGCGGCGGCTGCTACGCCCGCAGCGCGCGGCCGCGCCGGGTTGCGGGATAATCGGCGCATGAGCGAACAGCAGATGGCCGTGGTGGTGGTGACCTACGAGAGCGGCAGCACCATCGACGCCTGCCTGCAGCGGCTGCGCGCGGCCGACGAGGTGGCGCAGATCCGCGTGGTCGACAACGCCTCGCGCGACGACACCCTGGCGATCGTGCAGCGCCATGCGCTGGAGGACCGGCGCGTGCGCTTCGTCGCCAATCCCGACAACCCCGGCTTCGCCACCGCCTGCAACCAGGGCGCGGCGGCCAGCGATGCGCCGTGGCTGGCGTTCGTCAATCCGGACCTGATGGTGGAGGCCGACACCCTGGCGCTGCTGCGCGCGCAGGTCGCCGCGCTCGGCGACGCGCTGCTCGGGGTGGAGCAGGTCGACGAGCACGGCCGCGCCGACGCCGCGGTGCGCCGCCGCGATCCGGACTTTGCGGCGATGCTGCGGCATCCGCTGGCCGGCTCGCGGCTGGCGCTGGCGGTGGATCCGGCGCAGCCGCTGCAGCGCGTGGACGCGATCTCCGGCGCGCTGATGCTGCTGCCGCGGGCGCTGTTCGACCGTATCGGCGGCTGGGACGCCGGCTATCGCCTGCATGCCGAGGACCTGGACCTGTGCCGCCGCGCGCGCCAGGCCGGGGCCACCGTGGCGGTGCTCAACACGCTTCGCGTGCTGCACGTGCGCGGCGTGTCCAGCCGCAAGCGGCCCTGGTTCGTGGAATGGCACAAGCACCGCGGGCTGTGGCGCTATTTCCGCAAGTTCGAGGCGCCGACGCGCGCCGCGCCGGTGCGCGCGGCGGTGTGGGCGGTGATCTGGCTGCACGCCTGGGTGACCTTCGCCAAGCTGTGTTGGCGGCGCCCTGGCTGAACGCAGCACCAGCCTGGTGCGTGGTCCGCGCCAGGCTGTATGCGTGATGAGCAGTTCATTTATTGCGTGATGTGAAGCACGCGGAAAAAGTGCTACGTTCCTGTCGCGATTCCGCTACGGGATCGTTTCCTGCTCCCTGTTCCAGGGGCCCCCTCCAGGAAACACCAGCGATGAACCAGCCCTACGGCGAGCGTGCGCGCTCGTGGTCGCAGCCATGTGCGGCCCCCCTTTCCATGGCGGATACCGGTCGCGTGCAGCGGCGGACGCGCCGGCGCGCACGCGCGTTGCCGGCCCTGGCGCTGGGCCTGGCGGCCATGGCGGCCGGACCGTGTTTCGCCGGCGCCTGGGTGCAGGACGATGGCGCCGGGCTGGCGATCCTCAAGGCCAGCCATAGCGACGGCGGCGCGGTCTACAACAGCCACGGCCAGGACCAGAATTTCCCCGATGCCGGGCGCAGCCGCCAGGACCAGCTGAACCTGTACGCCGAGTATGGGCTGAGCGCGGACCTGACCCTGGTCGGCAATTTCTATTTCAGCAAGGTCGGCTATCGCAACGACAGCGGCTACGGCAACCGGCACACCACCGGCTGGGCCGACCAGGAAATCGGCCTGCGCTACCGCCTGGACCCGGACGGCCGCGATGGCCCGTGGCAGGGCGCGTTGCAGGTGCTGGCGTTGATCCCCGGCTACGGCCGCCAGGACTGGCGCGACGTGGCCATAAATCGCGACCATCCGGCGCTGGGGCAGGGCGACTACGGCGCCGAACTGCGCTACAGCGTCGGCCGCGGCTATCGGGCCGGCAATCTCGACGGCTACGTGGACCTCGGCGCGGCGGTGCGCCTGCGCGGCGGCGACTCCGCCGACGAGGCGCGGGTGGACATCAGCAGCGGCCTGGCGCTGGCGCCGCGCTGGATGCTGATCGGCGAACTCAACGTGATCCAGGGCCTGGGCAACGGCAACGGTCCCAACCCGGTGTACGCGCCCGGCACCCCGATCCGCGGCAACAACTACGACCTGACCAAGCTGCAGGCCTCGCTGCTGCATACGTTGCCCGGCGGCACCCAGTTGCAGCTCGGCTACCAGCAGCCGGTGGCCGGGCGCAACACCGGCGGCGCCGGCGGCCCGTTCGTCGCCGCCTGGTGGCGGTTCTGACGGTGGCGGCGGTGACCCCTCCGGCGGCGACCGCCATGGCCGGCGACGCGATCGGTCCGCTCGGCAGCGTGCCCGAGCCGCGCGGCTGGCAGACCCCGATCGGCACCGCGCTGGTCGAAGCCGGGGTCATCGACGCGGCGCAGCTGCAGGAAGCGCTGGCATTGCAGGCGCGCTGGCGTTCGCGCCTGGGCGATGTGGTGCTGGCGCAGCGCGGGGTCACCGCACTGCAGTTCTACACGGTGCTGTCGGCGCATTTCGGGCTGAACTTCGTCAACCTGCTGCAGCAGCCGATCGATCCAACGCTGTTCGAGCCGGCGCGGCTGGCCGACTACGCGCAGCGCCTGGTGCTGCCGTGGCGGATGGAAGAGGGCCGGCTGGTGCTGGCGGTGGCCGATCCCGGCCAGGAGACCTTCGCCTGGGCGCGCAGCCAGTACGGCGCGGACGTGCGCTTCGTCGGCACCTCCAAGTTCGACATCGTCTGGGGCCTGCAGCAGCAGGCCGATGCGCAGCTCACCCACGATGCGCTGAACCTGCTCGCCGAACACGCGCCGGAGCATTCGGCCAAGCAGGTGGTCACCCGCAGGCAGGTGGGGTCGCTGTGCACCGTGGCGGCATTGTTGCTGCTGGCGCTGGCGATCTGGCCGGTGCCGAGCCTGATCGCGATCAACAGCGTGGTCGGCATCGCCTTCGTGGCCACGTTCGCGCTGAAGTTCGCTTTGGCCTGGCTGGGCGCGCGGCGCCGCATCGAGATCAAGGTCACCGACGCGGAAGTGGCCGCGCTCGGCGACGAGGATTTGCCGGTGTATACGGTGCTGGTGCCGATGTACAAGGAGCCGGACGTGTTGCCGATCCTGGCCAACGCGCTGCGTCGGCTCGATTACCCGACCTCCAAGCTGGACGTGAAGCTGGTGCTGGAGGCCGACGACATCGAGACCATCGAGGCGGCCAAGGCGCTGGGCCTGGAGGCGTTCTTCGAGATCATCCGGGTGCCGCCGTCGCAGCCCAAGACCAAGCCGAAGGCGTGCAACTACGCGCTGCAGTTCGCGCGCGGGCAGATGCTCACCATCTACGACGCCGAGGACAAGCCGGAACCGGACCAGCTCAAGCGCGCGGTCGCCGCGTTCCGCAAGTCGCCTGCCGACGTGGCCTGCATCCAGGCGCGGCTGAACTACTACAACGCCGACGAGAACTGGCTCACGCGCATGTTCACGCTGGAATACACGTTGTGGTTCGACTTCTACCTGCCGGCGCTGGAGACCCTGCGCATCCCGATCCCGCTGGGCGGCACCTCCAACCATTTCCGCCTGGACATCCTGCGCAAGGTGCGCGCCTGGGACCCGTACAACGTCACCGAGGACGCCGACCTGGGCGTGCGCCTGACCCAGCAGGGCTACCGGGTCAGCGTGGTCAACTCGACCACGTTCGAGGAAGCCAACGTCAGCATTCCCAACTGGATCCGGCAGCGTTCGCGCTGGCTCAAGGGCTACATGCAGACCTGGCTGGTGCACATGCGCGATCCGGTGCAGCTGTACCGCTCGGTCGGCTTCCGCGGCTTCTGGGGTTTTCAGTTCTTCGTCGGTGGCACCTTCTTCACGGCGCTGATCGCCCCGCCGATGTGGCTGATCTACGCCATCTGGGCGCTGACCGACACGCATGCCTTCAATCCGTTCTTCCCGCCCGCGCTGCTGTACCTGAGCCTGCTCAACCTGCTGTTGGGCAACGGCTTCCTGATCTACATGACCTTGCTGGCGGCGTTCAAGCGCGACTACTTCCGGCTGGCGCCGTACGCGCTGACCGTGCCGCTGTACTGGCTGCTGCAATCGGTCTCCGCCTACAAGGGCCTGTGGCAGCTCATCCGCAATCCGTTCTACTGGGAAAAGACCACCCATGGCATCAGCAAGCACATGGCCGAAGAGCGCCGCGCCGCACTCGACGACTGAGACGCCGCGGCGCCCGCGCGGCGTCGCGGTGTTCGTGGCCACCGCCGCGCTGCTGGCGCTGCTGTGCCAGCGCTTGCTCGCGCACGGCTACATGAGCGACGACGCGATGGCGCAGTACGCCAAGCTGCTGCTGTTGCGCGACGCGGCCGGTTTCCGCACCGAATACCTGGGGTTCCTGTACGCGCAGGCCTCGCTGTACCTGGGCCTGCTGATCGGCGGGCTGCCCGGGCTGTCCACGCCGCTGCTGCCGTATCTGGTGGACGTGCTCGCCGGCGCGACGATGGTGACCCTGCTGTGGCGCGACCTCGCCGCGGGCCTGGGCCGCGCCTGGGCCTGGGGCCTGTGCGCCGCGCTGGTGCTGCAGCCGTTCTTCCTGTGGCCGACGCTGTCGGGCAACAACCAGGGCCTGGGCCTGCTGGTGTTCTACCTGACCTGCCGCGCGCTGCGCCATCTGCGCGGCGATCCGGAAGCCTTCGCCTACCTGCGCCTGGCGCTGGGCCTGTGCCTGCTGTTCTTCGTCGACGAGCGCGCCTGCTTCCTGGCCGTGGCGATGGCGCCGTGGCTGGGCCTGATCGCGCCGCAGGGCATGCTGCGGCGCGCGCCGCTGTCGTTCTACCTGGTCTGCTACCTGCCGTTCCTGTTCGCGGTCGCGACCTGGATGTACCTCAACTATCTGTTCTTCGGCGATGCCCTGCTGTTCGTGCGCGACCAGCATTCGGCGTTCCGCGGCAGCTACGCGCAGGCCGCGCTGCAGCCGTGGCTGCAGCAGGCCATGGCGCGCCCGTGGTGGCCGCCGCTGTACCTGGCGCTGGCCGGCCTGGTCACCACGCCGTTGCTGTTGCTGGTGCGGCGCACGCGCCTGGGCAACACCTGGCGCTGGGTGCTGGTGGCGACCGTCACCGTGATCGGCGCCGGCACGCTGGCGGCCTGGGCGCGCTTCAGCGCGCAGCCGCTGGATTTCCTGGCGCTGATGGTGGTGCCGGCGGCGCTGCTGCTGGGCGACCTGCGCCGCGAGCTGCGCTGGCCGGCGTTGGCGTTGCTGCTGCTCGGCGCCGTCGCCAGCGGCTGGGTCATCGCGCAGACCGCCGCGTCGACCACCCGCGACTGGGCCACGGCCCTGCGCGCGCCGGTGGCGCCGCGGCATCCGGACGAGGCGCGGCTGGGCGCCTGGCTGGCCGAGGCGCGGCTGCCGACCCTGCTCGACGATCGCGCCGGCTATGCGGTGATCGTCGCGCGCGGCGATGCGCAAGGCCTGATCCTGCCGTTCGATCCGCGCTTCAAGCGCGCGCTGGACGACCCGCGGCAGATGCCGGCGCAGGTGGTGGTGGCCGATCCGGCGAGCCAGGCCGGCGTGCTGGACAGCGTCAACCGGCGCCTGCCGCAACTGTGGCAACAGGGCCTGCCGGGCTACAGTCTGGTCTACCGACAAGGGGCCTACCGGGTATGGCGCCGATCGCCGTGAGGTGGCTGCTGGGCATGCTGTTGGCGATGAGCGCCTGCGGCTGCAGTGCGGCCACGCCCGCGACGGCGCCGTGGATGGGCGCCAACGTCAAGGTGTCGGCGCAGGCGCCGTGGGGCAGCGCCGCGGCGCAGCGTTCGCTGCAGCAGCTGGCCGATGCCGGCGCCGAGCGCGCGCTGCTGGTCGCCTTCGTCTGGCAGGCCACGCCGCAGTCCGACGATCCGGTGCTGGGCAGCGACAGCCGTCCCGAGCAGGTGCGTGCCGGGTTGCGGCAGATGCGCGCGGCCGGCCTGCAGCCGGTGCTGAAGGTGCATCTGTGGATCCCCGGCCATTGGGCCGGCGATGCCGCGCCGGCCGATCGCGCGGCCTGGTTCGGCGCCTACCAGCGCGCGCTGCTGCAGCTGGCGCAGGTCGCCGCCGACGAGGACGCCGCGGCCTTGATCGTCGGCACCGAATTGCGCGGCCTGCAGGACGCGCCGCAGTGGCCGGCGCTGGTGGCGGCGGTGCGCCAGGTGTATCGCGGTCCGCTCGGCTATGTGGCCGACGGCCTAGAGCAGGCCGAACGCTTCGGCTATTGGGAACGCTTCGATTTCGTCGGCACCAGCCTGTACCCGGCGTTGTCGGCGGTGCCGGCGCAGCGCTTGGCGCAGATGCGCGCGGCGGCGGCGCGGGTGCAGGCGCTGGGGACGCGCAGCGGGCGTCCGGTGTGGGTGGCGGAACTGGGATTGCGCTCGGCGCGCGGCAGCCTGGCCGCGCCCTGGGAGAGTCCCGAGCAACGCAGCGCCGCGGTGGATACCGCGCTGCAGGCGCAGGTGCTGCAGGACTGGCGCCGCGTGCTGAGCGAGCAGCGCATCGCCGGCATCGCGTTGTGGTGCTGGTACACCGATCCGGATGCGGGCGGCGCGCACGACAGCGATTTCACCGTGCAGCACAAACCGGCGCAGGCGGTGCTGGCGCGCGACGCCGCGCACTGACGCTTCTTTGTAGGAGCGGCTTCAGCCGCGACAGGCACTATCAGCAACGCCTGTCGCGGCTGATGGCCCGAGGCCACCCAGAGCCGCTCCTACAAGAGCAAGGGAAGACGAGAGCGCAACGCGGTGGGCGCATAATTGCGCGATGATCATCGATTCGCTGCTCGACACCGACCTCTACAAGTTCACGATGATGCAGGCGGTGCTGCATCAGCATCCCGGCGCGCAGGTGGAATACCGCTTCAAGTGCCGCACGCCGGGCATCGACCTGGCGCAGTTCCTGGAGCAGATCTCCGACGAGATCGACGCGCTGTGCGCGCTGCGCTTTCGCGCCGAGGAACTGGACTACCTGCGCGGCCTGCGCTTCATCAAGCCGGATTTCGCCGATTTCCTCGGGCTGTTCCACCTGGACCGCAAGTACCTGCAGCTGCAGGCCTCGGCCACGGTGCCGGGCGAGATCGAACTGCGCATCCGCGGGCCATGGCTGCACACCATCCTGTTCGAGGTGCCGCTGCTGGCGATCGTCAACGAGGTCTGGTTCCGCAACACCGGCGGCGACCACCACGCCGAGGGCCTGCGCCGGCTTCAGGGCAAGATCGCGCTGTTGCGCGACAGCAGCGGCTATGGCGGTTGCGCGATCGCCGACTACGGCACCCGCCGCCGCTATTCGCGGGCCTGGCACGGCGAGGTGTTGCCGATCCTGCAGCAGACCCTGGGCGCGCAGTTCGTCGGCACCAGCAACGTGTATTTCGCGCATCGCTACGGCTTGACCCCGCTGGGCACGATGGCCCACGAATACCTGCAGGCGTTCCAGGCGCTGGGTCCGCGCTTGCGCGATTCGCAGGTCGCGGCGCTGGAGTCGTGGGCGCGCGAATACCGCGGCGACCTCGGCATCGCCCTGTCCGACGTGGTCGGGCTGGACGCGTTCCTGCGCGATTTCGACCCGTACTTCTGCAAGTTGTTCGACGGCATGCGCCACGACTCCGGCGACCCGTTCGAATGGGGCGAGCGCGTGCTGGCGCACCTGCAGCGGCAGCGGGTGGACCCGCGCGGCAAGGTCCTGGTGTTCAGCGACGGCCTGGACATCGACAAGGTGATGCGGCTGTACGCGCATTTCCAGGGCCGCTGCATGCTCGCCTTCGGCGTCGGCACCAACCTCACCAACGATCTGGGGCCGACCCCGCTGCAGATCGTGATCAAGATGGTCCGCTGCAACGGCCAGCCGGTGGCCAAGCTCAGCGACTCGCCGGGCAAGAACCTGTGCGACGACCCGGCGTATCTGGCCTATCTGCGCCAGGTCTTCGACGTGGCGCCGGATCCTCAAGAGTGAGACCTGTGCCTGTCACGCCCTGGCCGCTTGGACGAAAATGGCGGCAGGCTGCGCCGCGCCCCCTTTGCTGTGGCGCAGCAGTCGGCTACCATTGGCCGTGAAAGTGAGAACTGTGTCGCATTAGTGGCAAGGGCCGCCATATTGGCATCGTGCTTGCTGGGTACCCTTGCCAGGCGCCGGCCGCGCCATTTTTCCATCGGAGGCAGCATCCAATGAGCTCTCCCGAGCTACAGACGCATTTCCGCACCCAGGCCTGTTCGCGGCAGTGGCGCGGCTTTCTGCGCGCGTTGGCCCAGGAGTTCGCGCAGGAGCTGTCGACCGAGGACCTGGCGTTGCTGATGGCGCGGATCGGGCGCCGCTTCGCCGGCGAGCACCCGATCGGGAGCTGCGCGACGCTGGACGAGGTGCAGGCCGGGGTCAACCGGGTCTGGGACCGCATGGAGTGGGGGTATGCGCGCTTCGAGGAGCAGGCCGACCGGGTCGACCTGGCCCACGTCGGCTCGCCGTTGCAGATCGCCCTGGCCGGGGAGGCGGCCGGCGCGGATGGATTCCTGGAAGGGGTGTACCACGCCTGGTTCGAGCAGGCCGGCATGTTGGCGGGTCTGGGGATCCGCGCGGTGCCGGCCGTCGAGGAGGATGTCCGTCGTTTCGTGCTGTGCCGGGTCGCCTGAGCGGGCCATCCGATTCCACCGGCTACAAAAATCATCTTAGGGGGTGATCGATGTCCAAGAAAACCGACCATGCCGGCGCCGATGCGGCCGACGACATTTCCAGCCTGTTCGCCAAGCTCGGCAGCCAGGGCGCCAGCGCGTACCAGGATTTTTCCGGTGCACGGCTGAGCGCGCCGGAGCCTGCCGCGGTCGAACCGCCGGCTGCCGTGCCGCTGCCGCCCGCCGCGCCGGTACCGGCGCCGGCGCTGTCGGTGGTGCGGGCGCCGGCCGAGCCGTGGCCGGCGCCGGCACCGCCCGCCCGGCCGGTCGCGGCCGAGCCGGCGCGTGCGGCGCTGGCCAAGCCGGTGCTGCCGGAGCCGGCGGCGGCCAGTACGGCCACGCCGCTGGCCCGGTTGTTCCAGCGCCTGCTCGACAGCGACCGCGCACGCGCGCCGGCGCCCGATAGCCCGCTCAAGCGTTTCCAGAACCGCTGATCGCGCGCGGCCGTTGGTGCCGCGCATCGTCGTCCAGTCGCCGCGCGGAGGGGAAAACGCGCGCCGGCTTCGCCCCTTTCGTTAGGAATCGCTGATGAGCGCTGCGTCCGCATCGCGTACCGGTCAACCCATGCACACCCTGGCCACCTGGTCGCTGTGGACGCTGGGCGCCTTGTTGTTGGTGTTCGTGGTCGCCATCCCGATGGACGTGCCGCAGCAAATGCTGTTCTCGCTGGTGGTGTTCGCCGCGGCGATGCTGCTGCGCCGCAGCGGCAGCCGGCTCGCCGTGCTGGTGATGATGTCGCTGTCGCTGGCGATGTCCTCGCGCTACATCTGGTGGCGCATCACCCAGACCATGGGCGTGAGCAGCGCGGTCGATCTCAGCCTCGGCCTGGGCCTGCTGCTGGCCGAGGTGTATGCCTTCACGATTCTGGTGCTGGGTTACTTCCAGGTGCTGTGGCCGCTGAACCGGCGCCCGGTGCCGCTGCCCGCCGACCAGAGCCAATGGCCGACGGTGGACCTGTTCATCCCCACCTACAACGAGCCGCTGTCGGTGGTGCGCTCCACCATCCTGGCCGCCAGCGTGATGGACTGGCCGGCGGACAAGCTCAACATCTACCTGCTCGACGACGGCCGCCGCGAGGAATTCCGCGAGTTCTGCGTGCAGGCCGGCATCCACTACGTCACCCGCACCAACAACTTCCACGCCAAGGCCGGCAACATCAACGCGGCGTTGAAGAAATCCAGCGGCGAGTACGTGGCGATCTTCGATTGCGACCATATCCCGACCCGCTCATTCCTGCAGGTGGCGATGGGCTGGTTCCTGCGCGACCGCATGCTGGCGGTGGTGCAGATGCCGCACTACTTCTTCTCCGCCGATCCGTTCGAGCGCAACCTCGGCAACCACGGCAAGGTACCAAACGAGGGCGAGCTGTTCTACGGCCTGCTGCAGGACGGCAACGACCAGTGGGACGCGACCTTCTTCTGCGGTTCGTGCGCGGTGATCAAGCGCAAGCCGCTGGAGGAAGTTGGCGGGGTGGCGGTGGAAACGGTCACCGAGGACGCGCACACCGCGCTGAAGCTGCACCGGCGCGGCTACCGCAGCGCCTACATCACCGTGCCGCAGGCCGCCGGCCTGGCCACCGAGAGCCTGTCCGGCCACGTCGCCCAGCGCATCCGCTGGGCGCGCGGCATGGCGCAGATCGCACGGTTGGACAATCCGCTGCTCGGCAAGGGCCTGCGCCTGTCGCAACGGCTGTGCTACGCCAACGCGATGCTGCACTTCTTCTATGGGCTGCCGCGCATCATCTACCTGACCGCGCCGCTGGCCTACCTGTTCTTCGGCGCGCACGTGATCCACGCCTCGGCGCTGATGATCCTGGCCTACGCGCTGCCGCACATCATGCAGGCCAACCTGACCAACCTGCGCACCCAGGGCAAGTTCCGCCATCTGCTGTGGAACGAGGTCTACGAGACCACGCTGGCCTGGTACATCCTGCGCCCGACCCTGGTGGCGCTGTTCAATCCCAAGCTCGGCAAGTTCAACGTCACCCCCAAGGGCGGCCTGGTCACGCGCAGCTATTTCGACCGGCAGATCGCCAAGCCCTACCTGTTCCTGCTGGTGCTGAACCTGGCCGGCCTGGCCGCCGGAGCGATGCGCCTGGTCTACACCGACGCCACCGGCGAAGCGCAGACGATCTGGTTCAACCTGGCCTGGACCGTCTACAACGTGCTGCTGCTCGGCGCCACCATCGCCACGGCCAGCGAGATGCGCCAGGTGCGCCGTTCGCACCGCGTGCCGCTGGACATCCCGGCCACGCTGTACCTGCCCGACGGCCAGGAACTGGCCTGCCGCACGGTCAACTTCTCCACCGGCGGCATGGCCTTGAACCTGGTCGAAGCCGCGCCGGTGGAGCCGGATACGCTGGTCGACGTGGGCCTGTCGCATCGCAACGTCGAACGGCGCCTGCCGGCGATCGTGCGCCACGACCGCGACGGACACATCAGCGTGCAGTTCCGCGCCATGTCGATCGAGCAGGAGCGCTGGCTGGTCGCCTGCACCTTCGCCCGCGCCGACATCTGGGTGTCGCAGTGGGGCCGCCACGACCGCGACAACTTCTGGAAATCGATGGGCCAGGTGTTCGCGGCGAGCATGCGCGGCTTCCAGCGCCTGGGCCAGCATGTCGGCGAAAGCGTGCGCGGCGGTTTCCGTTCGCGTCCGGCCGGCGAGGAATCCGCGCCATGAGCCGCGTTTCTCCGTCTTCCTCTTCCCCTTTCTTCCGGTTGCCCTCGATGCGTCTACCTGCCTTGGCCGCGTGCTGCCTCACCATCCTGTCCGGCTTGGCGCTGGCGCAGGAACCCACGCTTCCCGCCACGCCGGCGGCGCCGCCCGCCGCCGGCGCGGCCGCTGCGCCGCCGCAGGCAGCGACGGCGCCCGCCGCGCCGACGCTGGGCGTGCAGGAGCGCTCGGCGACGCTGAAGCAACTCGGCATGGACTACGAAGTCACCCTGCGCGGCATCCAGGGCAGCGCCGGCGTGTCGTTCAGCGCGCGCACCGACGAGGTGGTCGAGGCGGCGACGCTGCACCTGAGCTACAGCTACTCGCCGGCGCTGCTGCCGGAGCTGTCGCACCTGAAGGTCACCGTCAACGGCGTCACCGTGGCGACCCTGCCGGTGACCCGCGAGAACGCCGGCAAGCTGCAGCAGACCGACGTGCCGATCGATCCGCGCCTGGTCAGCGACTACAACCAGCTCAACCTGCAGCTGATCGGCCACTACACCCGCGAATGCGAGGATCCCGACCACACCAGCCTGTGGGCGAACATCGACCCGGCCACGCGGCTGTCGCTGAGCACCACGCCGCTGGTGCTGGCCAACGACCTGGCCTTGCTGCCGGTGCCGTTCTACGACAAGCGCGACACGCGCCGGCTGGAGCTGCCGTTCGTGTTCCCGCAGCGCCCCGACCTGGCCACGCTGCGCAGCGCCGGCATCGTGTCTTCGTGGTTCGGCGCGCAGGCCGGTTACCGCGGCGCGCTGTTCAATGTCTCCGTCGGCGACGTGCCGGCGACCGGCAACGCGGTGCTGTTCGCCACCCCGAACACGCTTCCGGCGGAACTGGCGACCGCCGAGAACGGCCTGGGCGAGATCGCCGGCCCGACCCTGGCGGTGGTCGCCAATCCGCGCGATCCGGCCGGCAAGCTGCTGCTGGTGCTCGGCCGCAACGACAACGACCTGCAGCAGGCCGCCACCGCGCTGGCGCTGGGCACGCCGTTCAACGGCGCCGTGGCCAGGATCGGCGAACTCAAGCAGGCGCAGCCGCGCAAGCCCTACGACGCGCCGAACTGGATTTCCAGCGACGCCCCGGTGCGCTTCGCCGACCTGGTCGCGCAGACCTCGCAGCTCAATGTCAGCGGCTACCACCCGGACCTGATCCGGGTCGGCCTGCAGCTGCCGCCGGACCTGTTCGTGTGGCAGCGCGACGGCATCCCGGTCAACCTGCGCTACCGCTACACGGTGCCGGACGTGCGCAACAAGTCCGCGCTCAACGTCAGCATCAACGACGCCTTCGTCACCACCCTGCCGCTGAGCGGGCGCCCTTACGCCGAATCGCTGCCGCTGCAGTGGTGGCACGACCTCAAGGCCAAAGGCGCGATGCCGGTGGAACAGAAACTGCTGCTGCCGACCGGCCCGTTCTCGGCCAACAGCCAGCTGCGCTTCCACTTCTTCTTCGACCGCCCGCAGGCCGGCGAATGCAAGAACACCTTCCCCGACGTGTCCGGTGCGATCGACGCCGATTCGAGCGTGGACCTGAGTTCGTTCCACCACTACATGGCGATGCCGAACCTGGCCGCGTTCGGCAATGCCGGCTATCCGTTCACGCGCCTGGCCGACCTGTCCGAATCCACCATCGTGGTGCCGGACGAAGCCAGCGACCAGGACGTGTCGAACCTGCTGACCCTGCTCGGCAAGCTCGGCGCCTCCACCGGCTATCCGGCGTTGCGCGCCACCTTGATCCATGCCGGCGAGGTGGACCAGCACGCCGACAGCGACCTGCTGGTGTTCGGTTCCTCGCGCTCGCAGCCGCTGTTCCAGCGCTGGAGCGAATACCTGCCGATCGGCGACGGCGCCACCGGCCGGCGGTTCTCGATGACCGACTGGGTGAAGGACAAGCTGCCCGGCTTCCTGTCCTTCGACGCGCGCCGCACCGACCTGCCGACCACCGCCGAAGTGGCGGTGAAGCCGGCCCCGGGCGACGTGGTGCTGATGGGCTTCGAATCGCCGCTCAAGCCCGGCCGCAGCGTGGTCGCGCTGCTGGCCGAGGATCCGGCCAGCGTCGGCCAGCTGTTCGACGCCTGGTTCGAGCCGGCCACGCTGAAGGACTTCCAGGGCAGCGTGGTGTTGCTGCAGCAGGGCAAGATCCGCAGCCTGGCCGGCAACCAGACCTATTACGTCGGCCACCTGCCGCTGCCGACCTGGGCGCGCTGGTATTTCTCGCAGCATCCGCTGCTGCTCGGCCTGGCGGTGGTGCTGTTGAGCCTGCTGCTGGCGCTGGCCGCGCGCGTGGTGCTGCGCCGGCACTCGGCGCAACGGTTGCGGGAAGGGCAATGACCCCGTACGCGCGACAGCGCCGCCGCGTGCTCGGCGGCGCGCTCGCCGCGGGCGCCGCGGCGCTGCTGCCCTCGCTGCCGGCCGCCGCGGCGGCCGCGTGCGCGCCGTGGCGCGAGTGGACCGCTTTCGTCGCCAAGCACATCGACGACGGCGGGCGGGTGATCGACTTCAGCAACGCCGATCAGCGCAGCACCTCCGAAGGACAGTCCTACGCGTTGTTCTTCGCGCTGGTCGCCAACGACCAGGTGCTGTTCGACCGGCTGCTCGGCTGGACCCGGCACAACCTCAGCGGCGGCCGTCCGCAACAGGTGTTGCCGGCTTGGCTGTGGGGCCGCGCCGGCGACGGCAGCTGGCGCGTGCTCGACGACAACACCGCCAGCGACGCCGACCTGTGGATCGCCTACGTGCTGCTGGAAGCGGGGCGTCTATGGAAACGGCCCGGCTACACCCAGGCCGGCATGCAGATGCTGGCGCTGGTGCGGCGCCACGAACTAGCCGACCTGCCTGGCTTCGGCGGCATGCTGCTGCCGGCGATGCGCGGCTTCGCCAAGCCGCCGCGCTGGACGCTCAATCCCAGCTACCTGCCGATCCAACTGCTGCGCCGTTTCGCCGCCGCCGATCCGAAGGGGCCGTGGGCCGGGCTGGCGCAGCGCAGCGCGCGCCTGCTGCGCGACAGCGCGCCGGTCGGTTTCGCCCCGGACTGGATCGGCTGGGACGGCCGCGCGTTCGTGGTCGATCCCGACAAGGGCGCGCTGGGCAGCTACGACGCGGTCCGCGTCTACCTGTGGGCCGGCATGCTCGATGCCGGCGAGCCGCTGCGCGCGGCGCTGCTCGAGGATCTGTCCGGTCCGCTGCAGCAGTTGCAGGCGCAGGGCCATTTCAGCGAGAAGGTGGACACGCGCCTGGGCGTGGGCAGCGGCACCGCGCCGCCCGGCTTCGCCGCCGCGCTGCTGCCGTACCTGAGCGCGCTGCGCCAACCGCTGTTGCTGAAGGCGCAGGCGCAACAGATTCCCGCGCCCGGCGACGCCGCCGCGGCGAAACTTCCCTATTACGATCGGGTGCTGGTCCTGTTCGGGCGCGGCTGGCTCGATAACCGCTATCGCTTTTCCGCAGACGGCCTGCTGCAGCCCGCCTGGAGAACCCAATGTTCCGCATGAAACTCAAGCCTCTCTACCTGGCCGGCATGATCGACCTGTGCCTGCTCGCCGGCAACGCGCACGCGCAGGCCGGCAACACCACCCAGCAACTGGTCAGCCAGGGCAACTACTGGCACGACCAGGGCCGCGACGATCTCGCCGCCGACACCTGGCGCAAGCTGCTGCGGGTCGATCCCAACCAGCCCGATGCCTTGCTCGGCCTGGCCCAGATCGACCTGGCGCAAGGCCGCCAGGGCGAAGCGCGCAAGCGCCTGCAGCAGTTGCAGCAGACCCATCCGCAGGCGCCGCAGACGCAGCGCCTGAGCCAGGCGATCGGCGGCTCAGGCGACAACATCAACCTGCGCAACGCGCGCCGCGCCGCCTCGGCCGGCCGTTACGTGGAAGCGGTGCGCGAGTACCAGGCGCTGTTCGACGGCAAGGCGCCGCCGGACCACCTCGCGCTGGAGTACTACCAGGCCCTGGCCGGCACCCCACAGGGCTGGGACGGCGCCCGCGACGGCCTGCGCCGGCTGGTCGCCGCGCAGCCCAACAACGGCGCCGCGGCGCTGGCGCTGGCGCAGGTGCTGACCTACCGCGAACCGTCGCGGCGCGAAGGCATCGCCCAGCTCAGCGCGATGAGCAAGCGCCCCGACGTCGGCGGCCCGGCGCGCGCGGCCTGGCGCCAGGCGCTGCTGTGGCTCAATGCCGGCAACGCCGACGCGCCGCTGTACCAGGCGTTCCTGGCGGCCAATCCGAACGATGCCGAGGTCGCCGCCAAGGCCACCAAGCTGAGCGAGCAGCGCGCCGCGCAGGCCGGCGACCCGGCCGGCGAACAGCTCGGCGAAGCGTTCAAGGCGCTCAACGCCGGCCACCTGGCCGTGGCCGAACAGCGCTTCACCCAGGTGTTGCGCGCGCGTCCGCGCGACGCCGACGCGCTCGGCGGCCTGGGCTCGGTGCGGCTGCGCCAGCAGCGCTTCGGCGAAGCGCAGGAACTGCTGCGTCCGGCCGCGGCCAGCAACGGCAAGTGGCGCTCGGCGCTGGACAGCGCGCGCTACTGGCTGCAGCTGCAGCAGGCGCAGGCGGCGCGCAGCCGCGGCGACAGCGACGAAGCGCTGCGCCTGACCCAGCAGTCGCTCAAATTGCAGCCCAACGAAGCCACCGGCTACGTGCTGCTCGGCGACCTGCAGGCGGCCAGCGATGCGGCCGCGGCCGAGCGCAGCTACCGCCAGGCGCTGGCGCTGAGCGCCGACAACGCCGGCGCGCTGCAGGGCCTGATCGGCCTGTACAGCCGCCAGGGCCGCGCCGACGAGGCCAGCGCCCTGTTCGCCAAGCTCAGCCCGGCGCAGCGCGAGAAGGCCGGCGGCGAAGCCACGTTGCGCTCCAACGTGCAGCGCGCCCGCGCCAAGCAGGCGCTGGAGGCCGGCGACACGGTCTCGGCGCAGAGCGAACTGGAAGCGGCGATGGTCGAGCGTCCCGGCGATCCGTGGGTGCGGCTGGACCTGGCGCGGCTGTACCAGCAGGCCGGGCGTCCGGACCAGGCGCGCAGCGTGATGGACGGGCTGCTCGCGGTGCATGGCGACATGCCCGAGGCGCTGTACGCCAATGCGCTGCTGGCGCAGGAACGCGGCGACTGGGCCAGCGCCTACGCCAGCCTGGAACGCATCCCGGGCACCGCGCGGACCGCGGAAATGAGCGCGCTGCGCAACACCGCCTGGATCGAGCAGCAGGCCGCGCAGGCGCGGCTGCTGCAGCAACAGGGCCGGGCCGGCGAGGCGCAGCTGTTGCTGGCGCGCACCGAGGCCGCGCTCGGCGGCGCGCTGGACCAGCCGGCGCTGCTGGCGTCGATGGCCGGGGCCTACGCCGACATCGGCAGCAACCAGCGTGCGCTGACCCTGGCGCAGCGCCTGGTCGCGCAGAATCCGACCACCGAGGCGCGCCTGCAGTACGCCAGCGTGCTGCTGCGCGCGCAGCAGGACGCCGAACTGGCGGCCACGCTGCGCCAGCTGCGCGACACCGACATGAACGCCGAACAGCAGCGCCGCTACCAGGCCCTGCGCAGCGGCTACACCCTGCGCCAGGTGGATGCTTTGCGCGAACTGGGCAACCTGGAAGCGGCCTACGACGCGCTGGCGCCGCTGCTGGCGCAGCAGAACCAGGATCCGAAGGCGGTGGCGGCGCTGGCGCGGCTGTACGCCGCTGCCGGCGACCAGCGCCAGGCGCTGGTGCTGTACCAGCAGCAACTGCAGCAATCGCCCAACGACCTGGACACGCTGATCGCCGCGGCCAACACCGCCGCCGCGCTGCGCGACCTGGGCAGCGCCGAGGACTATCTGCAGCGCGCGCTGGCGCAGGCGCCGGATTCGCCGGCGGTGTTGAGCGCGGCCGGCCGCGTGTACCGCAGCGCCGGCAAGAACCGCAAGGCCGAGAGCTATTTCCGCGCCGCGCTGGCGGCGCAGGCGCGCGAGGCCGGCCAGCACGACAACGGTCTGCCGGCCGCCAACGGCCCGGCCTCCTTCGCCGGCGCCGGGCGCCCGCTGAACCCGTTCGCCGGCATGAGCGGGCGCATGCCGCGCAGCCCGGCGGTGGTCTCCGACAGCGTGGGCGGCGGCTATCCGGCGCCGGCCTATGCCGGCGCTGCGCGCGCATCGCTGCCGGCCGCGCCAGCGGCGACTGGCGGCACCTACGCCGCGGCCGGCTCCCTGGACGCCGGCGACGATCTGCCGCCGCCGGCCAGCGCCGCGGCCGCCCCAATGGGCGTGCAACTGGCCACGTTGCCGGTGCCCGGCCAGCGCGCGCCGGCCGCGGCCGCCGTGGCCCCGTCCTACTATCCCGACGACCGCGTCGCCATCACTGGCAGCGCGCGCCAGGCGCAGGCGCTGGCCACCCCGGCGCGCACCGGCACCGTGCTCGACGAACTGCGCGAAGTGCAGTCGGAGAACAGCGACAGCCTGGCCGCCAGTGCCACCTACCGCGCGCGCGACGGCGAGGCCGGGCTGGGCAAGTTGAACGATCTGGAAGTGCCGCTGCACGGCGAATTCGCGGTCGGCGAGGGCAAGCTCGGCGTCGACATCATCCCGACCCTGCTCGACGCCGGCACGCTAGACACCGCCTATTCCACCGCCAGCCGTTTCGGCGCCGGTCCGAGCGCGGCGATGCGCGACGCGCTGGCCGCCGACCGCACCCCGATCGACGACCTGGTCGGCAGCGACCTGTACCAGTTGCTGCTCACCGAGGGCGACACCAACGCGACCCGCAACGCGCTGCGCACCTATGCGGTGAATACCGGCCTGTACAACGAGCTGTACAACGACACCGACGCCAGCCTGACCAATGCGCAGCGCGAAGCCGCGGCGCTGCAGGCGCTGTACGCCGAGCCGCTGTCGGTGTTCCTGCTCGGCAACGTCGCTGCGGACGTGTCGATCGCCACGCTGGCCAGCAGCATCCTCGGCGACGCCTCGCGCAGCGCCGATCTCAGCGCCGCCGACATCGCCCGCTTCCAGGCGCTGGCCGCCAACAGCACCGCGGCCAGCCTGACCCCGGCCGGCTTCAGCCAGGCGCTGTACACGATGGCGGCCAACGGCTCGGCGTCGCGGCGCATGGACCAGGACGCCAACGGCGTCGGCGTGTCGGTGAAGTACAAGCGCGGCGGCTTCGCGGCCGACCTCGGCAGCACCCCGATCGGCTTCCCCGAGCAGCGCATCGTCGGCGGCGTCGGCTACCGCGGCCAGATCGGCGAGAACCTGACCTACTCGGGCCAGGCGTTCCGGCGCGCGGTCAGCGACAGCCTGCTGTCCTTCGCCGGCGTCGACGACGGCCGCGCCGGACTCAGCTGGGGCGGCGTGACCAGCAACGGCGTGCGCCTGTCGGCCACGCTCGACAACGGCCTGCTCGGCGGCTACGCCAACCTGACCGCCGACCGCCTGGTCGGCCACAACGTCGCCGACAACGACCACCGCCAGGTGGACCTGGGCGTGTACGTGCACGCGCTGGAGACCGAGAACCAGTCGCTGACCGCCGGCCTCAACCTGACCGCGATGCAGTACGACAAGAACCTGAGCGGCTATACCTACGGCCAGGGCGGTTACTTCAGTCCGCAGGACTACGTCGACCTCGGCTTCCCGGTGCACTGGAGCGGGCGTTCGTCCGGGCGCAAGGTCAACTGGAGCGTGGACGCCAGCGTCGGCGTGCAGCACTTCCGCAGCGACGACAGCAACTACTTCCCGACCAGCGCGCAGATGCAGCAGGACGCCTACGACGCAGCGTCGCTGGCCGCGTTGCTGGGCCTGGTGGACACCTACACCGCGCCGGTCTACGCCGGGCAGAGCAAGACCGGCGTGTCCTACAACCTCGCCGGCGCGGCCGAGTGGCAGCTGGCCCCGCAGCTGTTCCTGGGCGGGCGGCTGATCTTCAACAACGCCCGCGACTACAACCAGTTCAGCACCAACCTCTACGTGCGCTTCGTGCTCGACCGGCTCGGCGCCGGCCTCGGCCGCCGCCCGCAGGTACCTGCCTCGCCGTACGCGCCGGAGTAGGGCGCAGGCCAGCGCGCGCGACCGGCACAGGAGCGGCTTCGGCCGCGACTGGCTGCCTGAAACGCCGGGTGGCCATGGCAGCACCTGTAGGAGCGGCTTCAGCCGCGACCGACATGTCCGAGAGGCCATGATTGCCATGGCAGTACATGTGGGAGCGACTTCAGTCGCGACGGGCTTTCTCGGTAAAGCCCGTCGCGACTGAAGTCGCTCCTACAGGGTTTCGCTGCCATGCCAGGAGCTTGCGTACGCCGCGGGCAGAGCCTGCATCTTTTTTCCTGTCGCGCGCCACGCGCCGATGACGCGGGGTTCGGGCCGCTGCTGACGACAGGCGGGGCAGGACGCCGCTCCCCCCGCTGCACGCGCTCCCGCCACGGCGGATAATCGCGGCCAGTCCCCTACAGGAGCCCGCACATGATCCGCGACATCATCCGCATGGGCGACCCGCGCCTGCTGCGCCAGGCGCCGCCGGTCACCGACTTCGGCAGCGCTCAGTTGCACACGCTGGTCGCCGACATGTTCGAGACCATGGACGCCGCGCGCGGCGTCGGCCTGGCCGCGCCGCAGATCGCGGTGGACCTGCAGCTGATGGTGTTCGGCTTCGACAGCAATGCGCGCTATCCCGATGCGCCGCCGGTGCCGCGCACCGCGCTGGCCAACGTGCAGATCGAGCCGCTGTCCGACGAACTGGAGGACGGCTGGGAGGGCTGCCTGTCCATTCCCGGGCTGCGCGCGGTGATCCCGCGCTACCGGCAGATCCGCTACCGCGGCCAGGACCCGGACGGCAACGCGGTGGTGCGCGAGGCCGAAGGCTTCCATGCGCGGGTGGTGCAGCACGAGCACGACCACCTGATCGGCCGGCTGTACCCGTCGCGGATCCGCGACTTCGGCAAGTTCGGCTTCGAGGACGTGCTGTCCTACGAGCTGTAGCGCCTTGGTCACACGCCCTCCCTGTAGGAACGGCTTCAGCCGCGACCGGGCGTCACCGGTAAGGCCCGGTCGCGGCTGAAGCCGCTCCTACAGGTCGCGGCGGTCGATAGAATACTGGAGCCGAATGCACACGGCCCGCTGTGCGCGGGCCGTGGCAAATGCATGCGCTTGCGTCGCGCTGTGGCTTACTTCAGCGCCTTGAAGCGCAGCCGCTTCGGGCCGGCGTCGTCGCCCAGGCGGCGCTTCTTGTCCTCTTCGTACTCGCGGTAGTTGCCCTGGAAGAACTCCACGTGCGAGTCGCCCTCGAAGGCGAGGATGTGGGTGGCGATGCGGTCCAGGAACCAGCGATCGTGCGAGATCACGAAGGTGTTGCCCGGGAACTCCAGCAGCGCGTCTTCCAGCGCGCGCAGGGTCTCGATGTCCAGGTCGTTGGACGGTTCGTCGAGCAGCAGCACGTTGCCGCCCTGCAGCAGGGTCTTGGCCATGTGCAGGCGGCCGCGTTCGCCGCCGGACAGCGAGCCGACCATCTTCTGCTGGTCCTGGCCCTTGAAGTTGAAGCGGCCGATGTAGGCGCGCGACTGGATCTCCACGCCGTTGATGTTGAGGATGTCCAGGCCGCCGGAAATCTCCTGGAACACGTTGTGGTTGCCTTCCAGCTTGTCGCGGCTCTGGTCCACGTACGACAGCTGCACGGTCGGGCCGACCACGATCTCGCCCGAGTCCGGCTTCTCCTGCCCGGTGATCATCTTGAACAGGGTCGACTTGCCGGCGCCGTTGGGGCCGATGATGCCGACGATCGCACCCGGCGGGATGATCATCGACAGATTGTCGATCAGCAGCCGGTCGCCGAACTTCTTGGAGACGTTCTTGAACTCCATCACCGCATTGCCCAGGCGCTCGCCCGGCGGGATGAAGATTTCGTTGGTCTCGTTGCGCTTCTGGTAGTCGACCGACTGCAGTTCGTCCAGGCGCGCCAGGCGCGCCTTGCCCTTGGAGCGGCCGCCCTTGGCGTTCTGCCGGGCCCACTCCAGTTCCTTCTGGATCGCCTTCTGCCGGGCCTTTTCCTGATTGTCTTCCTGCTTCAGGCGCTCGTCCTTCTGCATCAGCCATTCGGTGTAGTTGCCCTTCCACGGAATGCCGCGGCCGCGGTCCAGTTCCAGGATCCACTCGGCGGCGTTGTCGAGGAAGTAGCGGTCGTGGGTGACCGCGACCACGGTGCCGGTGTAGCGCGCCAGGAACTGCTCCAGCCACTCCACCGATTCGGCGTCGAGGTGGTTGGTCGGTTCGTCGAGCAGCAGCATGTCCGGCTTCTGCAGCAGCAGCCGGCACAGCGCCACGCGGCGCTTCTCGCCGCCGGACAGGTTGGCGATCTTGGCGTCCCACGGCGGCAGGCGCAGCGCGTCGGCGGCGACGTCGAGCTGGTTCTCCAGGGTGTGCGCATCGCCGGCGGCGAGGATCGCCTCCAGGCGCTCCTGTTCCTTGGCCAGCGCGTCGAAATCGGCGCCTTCCTCGGCATAGGCGGCGTACACCGCTTCCAGCGCGGCCTGCGCCTGCAGCACTTCGCCGACGCCTTCCTCAACCGATTCGCGCACGGTCTTGTTGGGGTCCAGCTCCGGCTCCTGCGCCAGGTAGCCGACCTTGGTGCCGGGCTGTGGACGCGCCTCGCCTTCGAAATCGGTATCCACGCCGGCCATGATCTTCAGCACGGTGGACTTGCCGGCACCGTTGAGGCCCAGCAGGCCGATCTTCGCGCCCGGGAAGAACGACAGCGAGATGTCCTTGATGATCTGGCGCTTGGGCGGCACGGTCTTGCTGACCCGGTTCATGGTGTAGATGTATTGCGACATGGGGTCTCCGGAAAGCGCAGGACGCCCGCCGGCAGGGGCCGGAAGGCGCGAAATGGATGCCCACGATTATAGCGGCACCGGCGCAGGCACGTCGGCTGCCGCCCTGCATGCGCCGGGTAGCGACGCGGTACCGGGAGTGGCCAGGTTCAGCTCGCCGCGGCGCGCATCACGCGGCGTTGGCGCTGCCGGTAGAGCAGCGTGCACGCCACCAGCAGCAGCATCGCCAGCCACTCGCTGCCCAGTGCCGCCTGCATCGCCGCCAGGCTGCCGCCGCCGCGCGCATGCGCGTAGACCGCGCCCAGCGCCGCCGGGCCCAGGCCCATCGCCGCCTGCAGGACGGTGGAGAGCATGGCGCTGCCCGCACCCGCATGCTCGGTCGGCACCTGCGACAGACCGATGCGGTAGAAACAGGCCACGATCCACGCCTGTCCGGCGCCGATCAGTGCCGTCGCCGGCGCCAGCGTCAGCCAGCCGGGATGCGGCCAGACCGCATGCAAGGTCCAGCCCAGCGCGAGCAGGCCTAGCATCTGCACGGTGCAGCCCAGCAGCAGCGTCGGCAGCAGCCCGAACCGGGCCACCCCGCGCGCGCTGAACAGCGCCGAACAGAAATACGCCGCGCCGAGCACGATGAAGGCATTGCCCGACTGCAGCGGCGACAGCCCGGCACCCGACTGCAGGGTCAGTGCGAGCACGAACATGAAGCCGCTCCAGCAGGTAAAGAACACGCCGCCCACCAGCAGCGCGAAGCGCACGCTGGGTACGCGCAGCAACGTCGGCGGCAGCAGCGGCACGCGGCCACGGCGCTCCTGCCAGGCTTCGGTGCGGGCCAGCGCCGCCAGCAAGGGCAGCGTGGCGGCCAGCGCCACCAGGCACGGTACCGACCAGTGCAGCGTGGGGCCGAGCGCCAGCGGCAGCAGCAGGCAGGCCAGGAACAGCCCCAGCAGCCCGGCGCCGGCCAGGTCGGGCGGCATCCGCCGTGCGGCGCGCGTCTCCGGCACCGCGCGCAGGCCCGCCAGCGCCAGCACGCAGAACGGCAGGTTGATCAGGAAGATCGCGCGCCAGCCGGAACCGGCGATGTCGGCGGTGACCAGAGTGCCGCCCAGCACCTGGCCAATGACGAAGGCGATGCCGCCCAGCGAGCCGTACAGCGCCAGCGCCCGCGCATGCGCCGTGCCGCGCAGGCTGACGTGGATGGTGGCCAGGATCTGCGGCACCGCCAGCGCCGCGCCCAGGCCCTGCAGCACGCGGCCCGCGAGCAGCGCGCCCACCGATCCGGCCAGCCCGCACAGCAGCGAGGCCAGCGCGAACAGCAGCACGCCGGCGGCGAACACCCGGCGCCGACCCAGGTTGTCGCCCAGCCGCCCGCCCGCGGCCAGGCCCACCGCGAAGGCCACGCCGTACACCGCCACGATCAGTTCCAACTCCGTCGCCGAGGCGTGCAGCGTGTGGGCGATGGAGCCGAGGGCGACGTTGATGATGGAAAAGTCGATCAGCGGCAGCATCTGCCCGAGCAGCAGGATCGCCAGGCCCCAGGCGCCCAGCGCCGGCGGCCGGGCGCCGTGGCGGGCGCATGCCGGCGGCTGTCGGTCGAGCCGGTCGAGGCGGTCGAGGGAAGGGGTGGCGGCGGGAGCGGTGGAGGTCGTCATGGCGCGCAGTATGGGAAGCGTTTAAACTGGTACAAGTAGTTACTTATCCTGGTATTGGCGCTCCCAGCCTGTGGCTGAGAGCCCTGCGGTGAACAAGGGAGAAGGTCGAATGACGGGTGAGCTGACAAATCGCATGGCCGATGCGGCGGGCGGCGGCATCGCCGCGCAGGGCCCCGCGCTGGCGGTCGAACGTGCGCGCGCGCTCGGCGCCTTTCTGCGGGCGCGCCGCGAGAGCCTGGATCCGGCGCGGCTGGGCCTGCCGCGTGCCGGCCGACGCCGCACACCGGGCCTGCGCCGCGAGGAAGTGGCCGCACTCGCCGACGTCGGCGTCACCTGGTACACCTGGCTCGAACAGGGGCGGCCGGTGCGCGCCTCCGCGCGCGTGCTGACCGCCATCGCCACCGCCCTGCAGTGCTCGGATGTGGAAACTGGCCACGTGCTGGCGCTGGCCGGATTGGGCGATGCGGCGCCCCGGCTGCGGCCGCCGTGCGAGCGGTTGACCGACACCGGACGCATGCTGCTCGATCAGTTGGGCCCCTGGCCGGCGATGCTGCAGAGCCCGCGCTTCGACATCCTCGGCGCCAATGCCGCCTTCGAGCGGCTGATGGGGGTGACCCTGGCGGAGCTGCCGGAAGCCGACCGCAACTGCGTCTACCAGGCGTTCACCAACCCGCACTGGCGTGCCCGCCTGGTCGATCGGGACAACGTGCTGCAGCACATGGTGGCGTTGTTGCGCGCGGCGATGGGCGAGCACCTGGGCGAGCCGGCCTGGGAGCGCCTGCTGGCGCGCTACCGTGCCGCCTCGCCCGAGTTCGATGGCCTGTGGCAGCAGCGGCGCGAGGTGCGCGGGGTGGAAAACCACCTCAAGCGCTTCCTCCACCCGCAGGCGGGCGAACTGCAGCTGCAGCAGGTCAACTGGTGGTCGGCGCCGCGCAACGGCAATCGGCTGGTGGTGTACCTGCCTGCCGACGAGGCGGCGCGGGTCGCGCTGCTGCAGCTGCATGCGCAATCGACCGAGGCGGCCGCACCGGCTCAGCGCCACTGAGTACAGCTGCGAGAACAAGCCTGCCGAAACGCCGCTGTGGGCAGGAAAAATGTGCCGAAACGTAATGCGCGCTTACCCGTTTCGGGAAAGCTGAATACGTAACCGTTTCCAGCAGGAAGCGGTTCAGACGCGCAGCGCATTAATGCAGTCGTGACACCAAAAGTGACGGAGCAGCCATGAACATCAAACGCATTGCCACCCTTGCCCTTTCGTCCCTGCTGGCGCTGGGTTTCATGGCGCCTGCGGCGTTCGCCCGCGACGGCTGGGACGACCGCGATCCGCGCGGCTGGCACGACCGCGATCACGATCGCCGCGACTACGACCGGCGCGATCGCGATCGCGACCGTTACTGGCGCGAACGCGAACGCCATGACGACCGCCGCTACTACAGCCAGGGCTATCGCGATGGCTACCGCAGCCGTCCGGACGTCGTCTACTACCGTCCGGGTCCGCCGCCGTGGGCGCGCGGCCAGCGCTACTACGGTCCCAACTACGTGGTCTACGACTACGACCGCTACCAGGTGCGGCGCCCGCCGTACGGCTACCGCTGGGTGCGCGACGACCGCGGCAATCTGCTGATGGTCGCCATCGCCACCGGCATCATCGCCGACCTGGTGCTCAACGGCCGCTGATCCGGACCGCAGGGCACGCCACGACGGCCTCCTTCGGGAGGCCGTCGTCGTTTTGGTTCGCCGCCGGCCCTGCGCGGGGCTTAAACTAGCGGTCTGCCTTTTGTCCATGCCCCCTGGAGACCCGATGTTCCCGCGTGCCGCCCGCATCGAAACCTACGATCCCGAACTGGCCCAGGCCATCGCCGCCGAAGCCGGCCGCCAGGAAGACCACGTCGAGCTGATCGCCAGCGAGAACTATTGCAGCCCGCTGGTGATGGAAGCCCAGGGCAGCCAGCTGACCAACAAGTACGCCGAGGGCTACCCGGGCAAGCGCTACTACGGCGGCTGCGAGTTCGTCGATATCGCCGAGCAATTGGCGATCGACCGGGTCAAGCAGCTGTTCGGCGCGGACTACGCCAACGTGCAGCCGCACAGCGGTTCGCAGGCCAACCAGGCGGTGTACTTCGCGCTGCTGCAGCCGGGCGACACCATCCTGGGCATGTCGCTGGCCCACGGCGGCCACCTGACCCACGGCGCCAAGGTCAACGCGTCCGGCAAGCTGTTCAACGCGGTGCAGTACGGCGTGAACGAGCAGGGCCTGATCGATTACGACGAGGTCGAGCGGCTGGCGCTGGAGCACAAGCCGAAGATGGTCGTGGCCGGTTTCTCGGCGTATTCGCAGAAGATCGACTGGGCGCGCTTCCGCGCCATCGCCGACAAGGTCGATGCGGTGCTGTTCGTGGACATGGCGCACGTGGCCGGGCTGGTCGCCGCCGGCGTGTATCCGAGCCCGCTGGAGCACGCGCACGTGGTCACCTCGACCACCCACAAGACCCTGCGCGGCCCGCGCGGCGGCATCATCCTGGCCAAGGGCGCCAGCGAGGAGCTGGTCAAGAAGCTGCAGTCGATCGTGTTCCCGGGCATCCAGGGCGGTCCGCTGATGCACGTGATCGCGGCCAAGGCGGTGGCGTTCAAGGAAGCGCTGGAGCCGGAGTTCAAGACCTACCAGCAGCAGGTGGTGAAGAACGCGCAGGCGATGGCCAAGACCCTGATCGCGCGCGGCTACAAGATCGTCTCCGGCGGCACCGAGAACCACCTGATGCTGGTGGACATGATCGGCAAGGACGTGTCCGGCAAGGACGCGGAAGCGGCGCTGGGCAAGGCCCACATCACCGTCAACAAGAACTCGGTGCCCAACGACCCGCGCTCGCCGTTCGTGACCTCGGGCCTGCGCCTGGGCACCCCGGCCATCACCACCCGCGGCTACCTGGAACAGGACAGCATCGACCTGGCCAACTGGATCGCCGACGTGCTCGACGCCCCGGCCGACGAAGCGGTCATCGCCCGCGTGCGCGAAGCGGTGACCGCGCAGTGCCGCAAGTATCCGGTGTATGGCTGAAAAAACGGGAATCGGGAATGGTGAATCGGGAATGGCCAGAAGCGCTAAGCTGCTGCCGTTGATGTTCCCATTCTCCATTCCCTTTTCCCCATTCCCGACGCTCTAAGATGTACTGCCCCTTCTGCCAGCACACCGATACCCGCGTGATCGACTCGCGCGTGTCCGAGGACGGCGCGACGATCCGGCGTCGCCGCGAGTGCGAGGCCTGCGGCGAGCGCTTCAGCACGTTGGAGACGATCGAGCTGAAGCTGCCGACGGTGATCAAGAGCGACGGCGGCCGCGAAGCTTTCGATGCGCGCAAGCTGCGCACCAGCTTCGATCGCGCGCTGCAGAAGCGGCCGGTATCCGAGGAGCAGATCGAAGCGGCGGTGCGCGCGGTGGTGCACCAGCTGCGCATGTCCGGCGAGCGCGAACTGCCGTCGATCCGGGTCGGCGAATACGTCATGGCCGAACTGCGCAAGCTCGACCACGTCGGCTACGTGCGCTTCGCCTCGGTGTACCGCAGCTTCCAGGACGTGGCCGATTTCCGCGAGGAGATCGAGAAGCTCGAGCGCGAATTGCCGGTGGGCAGCGAGCAGTTGCCGCTGCTGGAGCTGGTGCGTGCCGACAAGCCGGGCGACAAGTCCGGCAAGCGCTGAAGACGGGCGGCATGCGCATCGTCTGCCTGGCCGAGGCGCCGCAGCACATTCCGGCCTTGGCCCGCGAACACCTGCAGGCCTTCGGCGAGCTGTTGCCCGAGTGGAACCAGGTCGAGGCCGAGGCCGACCTGCGCAGCCATCGCTGCGACAGCCGCATCCCGACCAGTTGGATCGCGCTCGAGGGCGACGACTGGCTGGGGTCGGTCAGCCTGCTGCAGAACGACGACGCACGCATCCGCCAGTTCTCGCCGTGGCTGGCGACGCTGTACGTGCGCCCGCAGGCGCGCGGCGGCGGCGTCGGCGCGCAACTGGTCGCGCATTGCGTGCGGGCCGCGGCGCGGATGCGGGTAGGGGACTTGTATTTGTATTGCGAGCCGCGGCTGGTGCCGTACTACCAGGGCCTGGGCTGGGAGCCGCACGTGCAGCTGCCGTTGGGGCCGCTGCAGGTGACGGTGATGCGCATCGACGCCGGCGCGCTGGCGCAGACCGCGTGAGCGCGGACGTCATGAGCGACTTCTCCACCGAAGATCATCGGCACATGGCCCAGGCGCTGCGCCTGGCCGAGCGCGGCGCCTACACCACGCGGCCCAATCCGATGGTCGGCTGCGTGATCGTGCGCGACGGCGAGGTGGTGGGCGAGGGCTTCCACCAGCGCGCCGGCGGCCCGCATGCGGAGGTGTTCGCGTTGCGCGAGGCCGGCGCGCGCGCGCGCGGCGCCACCGCCTACGTGACCCTGGAACCGTGCGCGCACTACGGACGCACCCCGCCGTGCGCGCTGGCGTTGATCGAGGCCGGGGTGACGCGGGTGGTGGCGGCGATGGCCGATCCGTTTCCGCAGGTCAACGGCGGCGGTTTCGCGTTGCTGCGCGAGGCGGGCATCGAGGTGCGCGCCGGGCTGATGGAAGCGCAGGCGCGCGCGTTGAATCGCGGCTTCCTGTCGCGGGTGGAACGCGGCCGGCCGTGGCTGCGGATCAAGCTCGGCGCCAGCCTGGACGGGCGCACCGCGCTGGCCAGCGGCGAATCGAAGTGGATCACCGGCGCGGCCGCGCGCCAGGACGTGCAGCACTGGCGCGCGCGCGCCGGCGCGATCCTCACCGGTGCCGGCACCGTGCTGGCCGACGACCCGTCGCTGACGGTGCGCCTGGACGCTGGTGTCGAGGTCGTGCCGCCGTTGCGCGTGGTGCTGGATGCGCAGCTGCGCACGCTGCAGCAGGCCAAGGTGCGCGACGCGGCGGCGCCGACCCTGTACCTGCATGCGCCGGGTGTGGCGCCGCCATCGCTGCCTGGGGTCGAGTTCGCTGCTGTGGCCGTGCAGGCGGGCCGCTTCGACCTGGAAGCGGTGCTGCAGTTGCTCGCCGCGCGCGGCATCAACGAGGTGCAGGTCGAGGCCGGCGCGACCCTGAGCGGCGCGCTGCTGCGCGCCGGCCTGGCCGACGAACTGCTGCTGTACCTGGCGCCGCTGCTGCTCGGCGACGCCGCGCGCCCGCTGCTGGCCGGGCTGGGCATCGACAGCATGGCGCAGCGCGTGCAATTGCAGCTGCGCGACGTGGCGCAATTGGGGCAGGATCTACGCTTGCGCTACGCGCCCGTGCCGCGCTGAGCGTTGCGGGCTGGCCCGCAAAGACGAAGGGCACGCATGCGGTGCGCGCATGCGTGCCCTTCGCGATCACATCGCGACGCGCCGGATCAGAAGCTGGCGCGCACACCGACCTTGTACTGATTGGCGTTGTCGATGAATTCCACTTCGCCGACCAGGCCCCAGGTGCGGGTGAAGTTGACCTGGCCGCCGAGGGTGCCGACGAACTCGCCCTGGTCCACGTCGCTGCCGTCGATGTAGCCAGCCTTCACCCAGGCTTCGGTACGCGCGGACGGCTTGCCGCGCAGGCCGACATTGATCGCGCCCAGCGTGTTGGAGTCGGACGCGCGCGCCAGACGGCTGCCGTTTTCGCGCAGGTCGGCCTCGGCCTTCACCCGCAGCACGCTGACGTCGGCGGTGAAGTCCACGCGCTCGGTCATTTCCTGGCGGTAGCCGATGCCCAGGCTGGCCTGCTGCAAGGTGACCTTGCTGGTGTAGAGCGTGGCGACGGTGTAGTCCTCGCTGGCGCGCTGATAGCCGGCGAATACATAGGCGGGCTCGGCGATCTGCCAGGAGCCACGCAGGTAGCCGCCATCCATGTCTTCGGAGGCCTCGTCGACCTTGATGTCGGTACGGTTCCAGCCGCCTTCGACGTAGCTGTAGCTCAGGCCTTCGGCGTGGGCGGCAAACGGTGCGGCCGCCAGCATGGCAGCCAGAATCAGGGTGTTGCGCATTGGGTGTTTCTCTCCGAATTGATGTCCGTGTCTTCGCCTCGTTGCGAGGCGAAAAAAAGCGACGTCTCCTGTCGCGGCGGGAACCTTAACGCATTCTTCACGCGATGGGTTATCGGGAATTTCCCCACACGACGCAGCGTCCTGCCTGTGTCGCGCCTGTCGGCCGCGCCGCGGCGCACGCCGCTGCTAGAATGCGCACGCCGGTTCGCCGGCAACCACAAACGTCTTCAGGGCGGGGTGCGATTCCCCACCGGCGGTAGGTGCGTTCGCGCACGAGCCCGCGAGCGCTTGGGTCGTCGGGCCGGCACGCAGCTGCTGGCGCGGGGACGCAAGGTCAGCAGATCCGGTCCGATGCCGGAGCCGACGGTATAGTCCGGATGAAAGAAGACGGCCTTCGCGCAGCCTTGCGGCTGTGCGCGGGCCTGTATGCCTTGTGGCGTTTTTCGCTCACCATTCCTGCGAGAAACGTTTATGTTCACCGGAATCATCGAAGGCGTCGGCCGCCTGGCCGCGCGCCAGCCGCAGGGCGGCGATATCCGCTTCACCTTCTCCACCGGCAGCCTGCCGTTCGCCGACGTGCAGCTCGGCGAGAGCATCGCGGTCAATGGCGTGTGCCTGACCGTCGTCGCCTTCGACGCGGTGTCGTTCCAGGCCGATGCGTCCACCGAAACCCTGTCCCTGACCACGCTCGGCGCGCTCGCCGAAGGCGCGGCGCTGAACCTGGAGCGGGCGATGCGCCCGACCGACCGGCTCGGCGGGCATCTGGTCAGCGGCCATGTCGATGGCCTCGGCAGCGTGCTGTCGGTGCACGAGGACGCGCGCGCGCAGCGCTGGCGCTTCGCCGCGCCGCCGGCGCTGCTGCGCTACATCGCCAAGAAGGGCTCGATCTGCGTGGACGGGGTCAGCCTCACCGTCAACGAGGTGGACGCCGCCGGCTTCGAGGTGGCGCTGATCCCGCACACGGTGGCGAACACCGCGTTCGCGCACACCGCGGTCGGCGAGGCGGTGAACCTGGAGATCGACCTGGTCGCGCGCTACGTCGAACGCCTGCTGCAAGGCCGCCAGGACTGACCTGCGCCGCACCGCCCTCTGCCGTGCCGTCGCCGCTGTCCGCGGCGGCGCGCGGCGCCTTCCGTTTTCTGCGAGTCCCTCATGTCGCCATCCACCACCCCTAGCCTGAACTTCGCCCCCGTCCCCGAGCTGCTGGAGGAAATCCGCGCCGGCCGCATGGTGGTCATCGTCGACGACGAGGACCGCGAGAACGAGGGCGACCTGATCATGGCCGCCGAGCTGGTCAAGCCCTCGGACATCAATTTCATGGTCACCCATGCGCGCGGCCTGGTGTGCCTGTCGCTGACCCGCGAGCGCTGCGCGCAGCTCGGGCTGGCGCCGATGGTCCAGCACAACACCGCGCAGTTCCACACCAACTTCACCGTCAGCATCGAGGCCGCCGAAGGCGTCACCACCGGCATCTCCGCCTACGACCGCGCGCATACCGTGCGCACCGCGGTCAAACCCGACGCCAAGCCGCACGACCTGAGCCAGCCCGGGCATATCTTCCCGCTGATCGCCCAGCCCGGCGGCGTGCTGACCCGCGCCGGCCACACCGAGGCCGCCGGCGACCTGCCGCTGCTGGCCGGGCTGGAGCCGGCCGGGGTGCTGGTGGAAGTGCTCAATCCCGACGGCAGCATGGCGCGGCGCCCGCAACTGGAGGAGTTCGCGCGCCTGCACGGGCTGAAGATGGGCTCGATCGCCGACCTGATCGCCTACCGCCTGGCCACCGAGCACACCGTGGAGCGCATCGACGAGCGCGCCATCGAGACCGAATTCGGCGGCTTCACCCTGGTCACCTACCGCGACCGCATCGCCCACGACCTGCATTTCGCGCTGGTCCGCGGCACCCCGGACGCGGACACGCCGACCCTGGTGCGGGTGCAGGTGGAGAACCCGCTGGCCGACCTGCTGCACTGGCGCCGCGAGGATTTCGGCGTGGCCGCCAGCGACGCGCTGCGCGCGATCGCCGCGGCCGACAATGGGGTCATGGTGGTGCTGTCGGCGCCGCGCGACAGCCAGGCGCTGCTGGCGCGGCTGCGCAAGCAGCCGGACGTGGTCGCCAACAGCAAGGACGTGGGGCAGTGGCGGCGCAACGGCGCCGGCAGCCAGATCCTGGCCGACCTGGGCCTGGGCAAGCTGCGCGTGCTGGGCACCCCGCGCCGCCAGGTCGGCCTGGCCGGGTTCGGGTTGGAGGTGGTGGAGCATGTGGAGTTGGAGCCGGGATTGGGGATTCGGGATGGCCAGCCTGCGGCTGTCGAAGGGCGAGCGGGATTCGGAAAAGGCTGACCTGCGTGCGCTGCCCGGCGATGGGCGGCTTAAGCTCTCCCGGAGCCCGAGTCCCGAACACGCCGCCTGCTAAACTCTCCCACCCACTGAACCTGCCACCGCCATGACCCACTACGAAGGCGACCTCCGCGCTCCTGCAGCGGCCCGTTTCGCGATCATCGCCAGCCGCTGGAACGCGCGCATCACCGACGTGCTGGTCGCCGGCGCGCGGGAGAGCCTGTCCGGCAACGGCATCGCCGACGACGCGGTGGACGTGATCCGCGTGCCCGGCGCGTGGGAACTGCCGCTGGCCGCCGCGCGCCTGGCCGCGGCCGGCCAGCACGCGGCGATCATCGCGCTGGGTTGCGTGATCCGTGGCGACACCCGCCACTACGAACACGTGGCCGATGGCTGCGCCGACGGCCTGCTGCGGGTGTCGCTGGACTTCCGCATCCCGGTGCTCAACGGCGTGCTGGCGGTGGAGCAGGTCGAAGACGCCGAGGCGCGCGCCGGCGGCAGCCATGGCAACAAGGGCGAGGAAGCGGCGCTGAGCGCGCTGGAAATGGTCAATCTGCTGGAGCTGCTGCCATGAACAAGCCCGCCGGCCACAAGCATGTCCGCCGCGACGGCGTCGATCCGGTGCTGCGTTCGCGCGCGCGCCGGCGTGCGCTGCAGGCGATCTACGCCTGGCAGATCGCCGGCGGCACCGCGCAGCAGGTGATCGCGCAGTTCGCGCACGAGCAGGCGCACGAGATCGCCGACCTGATCTATTTCGAGAACCTGGTCGAAGGCGTGCTCAAGCACCGTGCCGAGCTGGATGCGGCGCTGGTCGGCTACCTGGACCGCACGGTCGAGGAAGTGGACGCGATCGAGCGCGCGGTGCTGCGCCTGGCCGCCTATGAATTGCTGCACCGGCAGGACGTGCCGTACCGCGTGGTGATCAACGAAGCCATCGAGACCGCCAAGCGTTTCGGTTCCGAACACGGCCACACCTACGTCAACGGCGTGCTCGACCGCGCCGCGCTGGAATGGCGCACGGTGGAGTCGGGGGGCTGAAGGGCTGGGAGTGGGGAATCGGGAATCGGGAATGGCAAAAGCTAAAAGCGACCGCGGCGGCGGACGCGCCCCGCGGCCGGTGACGCCGGCTGTTGCTCTCGCTCTTACCATTCCCGATTCTCCATTCCCGATTCCCAGCCGCAAATGCCTGAATTCGATCTGATCGATCGCCTGCGTGCCCGGATCGGGACGCATGCGGACGTGCCCTTGGGCATCGGCGACGATGCGGCGCTGCTGCAGCCGCCGCCGGGCGAGCAGCTGGCGATCACCACCGATACGCTCAACGCCGGCGTGCATTTTCCGCTCGAGACCGCGCCTGCCGATGTGGGCTGGAAGACGCTGGCGGTGAATCTGTCCGATCTCGCCGCGATGGGCGCGCAGCCGCGTTGGTGCACGCTGTCGCTGTCGTTGCCGCACGAGGATGCGGGCTGGATCGACGCCTTCGCCGACGGCTTCTTCGCGCTGGCCGATGCGCACGGCATCGTGCTGGCCGGCGGCGACACCACGCGCGGGCCGCTGTCGCTGTCGGTCACCGCGATCGGCAGCGTGGCGCCGGGCGCGGCGCTGCGTCGCGACGGCGCGCAGCCGGGCGACGAGATCTGGGTCAGCGGCCGCCCGGGCGAGGCCGCCGCGGCGCTGGCGCTATGGCAGGCCGGGCGGCTGGATGTGGCCCAGGTCGCCGCCGATCCCGTGCACGAACACCTGCGCCAGCGGCTGCTGCGGCCGTCGCCGCGGGTGCAGGCCGGGCTGCGCCTGCGCGGCCTGGCGCATGCCTGCGTGGACATTTCTGACGGCCTGCTGGCCGACTTGGAGCACATCTGCACGCGCAGCGGGGTCGGGGCCGAACTGTGGCTGGCCGCGCTGCCGGTGGCCGCCGCGCCGGCGGAGGCGAGCGCCGCGCAGGTGCATGCCTGGCAACTGGGTGGCGGCGACGACTACGAACTGTGCTTCACCGCCGCGCCGTCGCAGCGCGCGGCCATCGTGCAGGCGCTGCAGGCGATCGGCGAGGAAGCCACGCCGATCGGCCGCATCGTCGCCGGCGGCGGCATCGTCGTGCGCGACGCGGACGGCCAGCCCTGGCAGCCGCCGCGGCGTGGCTACGAGCATTTTTTCGCCGGTTAGGAAAATCCGCGAGTCGCTTCGCGCCGTACCCTCACCCCAACCCCTCTCCCGAGGGAGAGGGGCTCGGCCGTAGCCCCTCTCCCCTCGGGAGAAGGTGCCCCGCAGGGGCGGATGAGGGTACGGGCGCAGCCTCGTGCGCCCGAACTCCGCGAGTCGCTTCGTGCCGTACCCTCACCCCAACCCCTCTCCCGATGGGAGAGGGGCTCGGCTGTTCCCTTCTCCCCTCGGGAGAAGGTGCCCCGCAGGGGCGGATGAGGGTACGGGCGAAGCCTCGTGCACCCAAACGCCGCGAGTCGCTTTCGCGCCGCACCCTCACCCCAACCCCTCTCCCGAGGGGAGAGGGGCTAGCGCGGTTCCTTCTCCCATCGGGAGAAGGTGCCCGAAGGGCGGATGAGGGTACGTGCGCAGCCTCGTGCACCCCAAACACCGCGAGTCGCTTCGCGCTGCACCCTCACCCCAACCCCTCTCCCGGTGGGAGAGGGGCTACATGGGCGCCACCATACCGTGCCGCACTGCGGCGTGAATTGTCCCGTACCCGCTGGTATGGTCGCCTCGCCCGACCCCCCCACGTCGCGTATCCGTCACCGTTTCTGGCAGCTGGGCCATTCCGACCCGGCGCCGTTTGGGAGGCAGTACATGCGCATGTCCGTGTCCCGTTGCATCGCCCTGTGCGCGATGCTGTTCTTCTCCGCCGCAGCCTTCGCCGGCGGTTTCAGCAAGCAATACCAGACCATTTCCAGTTTCGACGGCACCAAGCTCGGCGCGCTGGTGCTGGTGCCGCAGGGGCAGGGGAACGGGCCGTTCCCGCTGGTGGTGATGCCGGCCAGCTGGTCGCTACCCAACCTGGAATACGTGGGCCGCGCCAGCGAACTGGCCAGTAACGGCTACGTGGTGGTCAGCTACACTTCGCGCGGGTTCTGGGATTCGGCGGGCGTGATCGACATCGCCGGGGCGCCGACGGTGGAGGACGTCAGCACGGTGATCGACTGGGCGCTGGCGAACACGCCGGCCGATGCCAAGGCGATCGGCGTGTCCGGCATCTCCTACGGCGCCGGCACCAGCCTGCTCGCCGCCGCGCGCGATCCGCGGATCAAGGCGGTGGCCGCGCTCAGCGGCTGGGCCGACCTGCAGGCCTCGCTGTACGCCAACACCACGGTCAGCGAGCAGGGCGTGGGCCTGCTGGTGGCGTCCGGTGCGATCACCGGCCGGCCCGGGCCGGACCTGGCGCAGATCAGCGCACGCGTCGCCGTCGGCGACTACGACGGCGCGGTGCAGGGTTTCCTGCCCAAGGCCGGCGAACGCAGCGTGATCAACGAAGTGCAGGCGCTCAACCGCAACGGCCCGGCGGTGCTGCTGGCCAATGCGTTCAACGATGGCCTGTTCCCGCCGAACCAGTACATCGACCTGTACAACCGCCTGAGCGTGCCCAAGCACCTGATGTTCAGCCAGGGCGACCACGCCACGGCAGAACTGCCGGGCGCGCTCGGCCTGCCCAACGAGGTGTACACGGAAACCACCCGCTGGTTCGACCATTACCTCAAGGGCCAGGCCAACGGCGTGGACGGCGAGCAGCCGGTGCAACTGGCCACGCTCGACGGCACCTGGCTGCGCTACGCCGACTGGAACAGCGTGCAGGCCGGCGCCACCCGCTATGGCCTGACCCGCCCGAGCGGCCTGATCGCGACCGGGGCGCTGAGCAGCGGCACCAGCACCGGTTGGAGCAAGGGCATCGCCACCGGCGTACCGACCCTGGCCGATTCCGGCGTGCTGCTGGTCAGCGGCCTGCTGCAGGGCCTGGGCCAGCCGGTCACCACCTCGATCCCGCTGGTGGATCGCAACGGCGCAGCGGTGTGGAGCGGGCCGGTGTACACCAGCGCCAAGCGCCTGGCCGGCAGCCCGTCGCTGCGGGTGACGGTGACGCCGAGCCAGGCCAACGTGTCGCTGTTCGCCTACCTCTACAGCATGAACGGCCTCGGCGTGGCGCAACTGCTCAGCCACGCACCGTACACGCTGCGCAACGCGACCCCGGGCGTGGCGACCACGATCGACCTGCCGCTGCAGGCGACCGCCGTCGATATCCCGGCCGGCAACCGCCTGGTGCTGGTGGTGGACACCACCGATCCGCGCTACACCTCGGCCAGCCGCTTCGGCGGCAGCGTCAGCTTCAGTTCGCCGGCGGCCGCGCCATCCAGCCTGAGCGTGCCGCTGCACTAAGGTACGTTTGACGGAAAGGTCGGCGCACCGCCGGCCTTTCCTGTATTTCGCCGTAGCGCCGCGGCTGCGGAAATTACGCGGAATTTACGCGGCGGCCGGCATCGGCCGATAGCGACTTTACGGCCCCGCGCCAGACCATGAGCAGGTCGGCGGAATGGTTCCGCCCTGGATCTCGCGTCATGTTCTCTTCGTTTTCCCGCAACGCCCGCCGGCCCATGTCGTGCGGCGCGTTAGCGCTTTCCCTGCTGGCCGGCGCCAGCGGCGTGCACGCCGCCAGCGTCAGCGGCAATGCCACGCTCACCAGCGATTACGTGTGGCGCGGCAGCACCCAGAGCGATGGCGATCCCGCCGTGCAGGCCGGTCTGGCCCTGGCCGCCGACAACGGCGCGTACGCATCGCTGTGGGCCTCTTCGATCAAGTTCGACAGCACCCCGCACGCCAGCACCGAAGTCGATGGCGTGCTCGGCTGGCGCGGCCAGTGGACGCCGGACTGGGCCTGGGACGCGAACCTGACCCGCTACCAGTATCCGTCGGCAGCCGCGCTGAACTGGACCGAGCTGGGCGCCACCGTGACCTGGAAGCAGCGCGTGTGGGCGCAGCTGGGCTGGTCGGACGACGCGTTGGCCAGCGACAGCACCGGCACCTACGCGCAGCTCGGTGCCCGCTATCCGTTCAACGAGCGCTTTCGCGTCGAGGCGGCAGTGGGCCACTACTGGCTGGCGCACAGCTTTGCCGACAGCTACAGCCACGGCCTGGTCAGCGCGGTGTTCACCCTGCCCAGCGGCCGCCAGGGCGGTCCCGGGCTGGAGCTGCGGCTGACCGCGCACGACACCGATCGCGCCGCCGAGCGGCTGTTCCCCGACATGGCCGGCGCGCGTTTCGAAGCCGCGCTGCAGGCCAATTTCTGAATCCCAAGGAGAGATGACATGCCGACCTGGCTATCGCTGATCTGCGGCGTGGCGGTGATCGTCGCCGCCGGCTACCTGTTGTACGTGATTTTGCGTCCCGAAGATTTCTGAGCCGAGTGCCACTTCCATGATCGATACATTGCTTGTCTATGCGCTCGCGCTGCTGCTGGGTTGGCCGCTGGGCCTGTACCTGGCCAAGGTGATGCGCGGTGCGCCGATGCGCGGCGACGCGCTGTTCGGCTGGGTCGAACGCCCGCTGTACCGCCTGCTCGGCACCGATCCGGCGCGCGGCATGAACTGGCGCGGCTATGCCGGCGCGTTCCTGGCCAGCAACCTGGTGCTGGGCGTGCTGGTGTTCGCGCTGTTCGTGACCCAGGCGTGGTTGCCGCTGAATCCCGATGCGGTCCCGAACATGCGCTGGGACGTGGCCCTGCACACCATGGTCTCGTTCCTGACCAACACCGACCAGCAGCATTACTCCGGCCAGGCGCAGCTGTCGTATCTGTCGCAGGCGGTGGGCGTGGTCGGTTTGCAGTTCATCACCCCGATGATGGGCCTGGCGCTGGTGGTGGCGACCTTGCGTGCGCTGTTCGGTGGGCGAGCGGCCGCAGCGAACGGCGGGACCCAGCAGGCGGCGCTCAGCGCCGACGAAGCCGACGTCGGCAACTACTGGGCCGACGTGATCCGGCCGACGCTGCGCTTCCTGCTGCCGCTGTGCCTGTTGTGGACCGTGCTGCTGACCCAGCAGGGCGTGCCGTCCACGCTGGCCGCCGGCCCCGCCGCGACGCCGCTGGACGCCAGCGCCGGCATGGCCACGCAGAAGATTCCGCTCGGTCCGGTCGCGGCGATGGTGGCGATCAAGCAGCTCGGCACCAACGGCGGCGGCTGGTACGGCCCCAACAGCGCGATGGCGCTGGAGAACCCGACCCCGTTCTCCAATCTGCTGGAGACGCTGGCGATCGTGCTGATCCCGGTGGCGATCGCGTTCATGGTCGGCCCGTTCACCGGCCGGCGCAAATTCACCGCGCTGGTGTTCGGCAGCATGCTGGCGATGTCGCTGGCGTCCACCGCGGTGTCGGTGTGGTCCGAAGGCCATTCGGCCAGCGCCGCGAGTGCGGCGCTGATGGAAGGCAAGGAAGTGCGCTTCGGCGTGGATGCGTCGGCGGCGTGGTCGTCGCTGACCACGCAGACCTCCAACGGCTCGGTCAATGCGATGCACGATTCGCTGGCGCCGCTGACCGGCGGCGTGGCGATGGTCAACATGCTGGTCAACGCGATCTGGGGCGGCATCGGCTGCGGCCTGCAGCAGTTCCTGGTGTACCTGCTGCTCAGCGTGTTCCTGGCCGGGTTGATGACCGGGCGTACGCCAGAGCTGTTCGGGCGCAAGATCGAGGCCGGCGAAGTGCGCCTGCTGGCCTTGCTGATCCTGCTGCAGCCGCTGGTGCTGCTCGGCTTCACCGCGTTGACCCTGGCCATGCCGGCGGCGATCACCGCCACCTCCAATCCCGGCTTCCACGGCATCAGCCAGGTGTTCTACGAGTACACCTCGGCGTTCGCCAACAACGGCTCCGGCTTCGAAGGCCTCGGCGATGGCATCCCCTGGTGGAATCTGACCTGCACGCTGGTGCTGATCCTGGGCCGCTATCCGGCGCTGATCGTGCCGCTGATCGTGGCCGCGCAGATGGCGCGCAAGCGCGTGGCGCCGGAAACCGGCGGCAGCCTGCAGGTGGAAACGCCGACCTTCGCGCTGACCCTGATCGCGGTCATCGCGGTCCTGACCGTTCTGCAATTCACGCCGGCACTGGTGTTGGGCCCGATCGCCGATCACCTGACGCTTGCCGCGCACTGAGACCACGACCATGAGCACCCCGCTTCCGCAAGCTTCTTCCTCGGTCCACAAGCCCGGCCTGCTCGACGGCCCCGCGTTGCGCGCGGCGCTGCGCGCCAGCGTGCTGAAACTTTCGCCACGCCATCTGCTCGGCAGCCCGGTGATGGCGGTGGTGTTCGCCGGCACCCTGCTGTCGGCGCTGATCACCGTCGCCGGGCAGGGCGTGCCCGCGTTCGGCTGGGCGGTGACCGCGATCCTGCTGATCACCGTGCTGTTCGGCAATTTCGCCGAAGCGGTGGCCGAGGCGCGCGGCCGCGGCCAGGCCGCCTCGCTGCGGCGCGCGCGCAAGGACCTGGTGGCGCGCCGGGTCAGCAGCGCGCAACTGGACGGCGAAACCAGCATCCCCGCCGCCGAGCTCAAGCCCGGCGACCTGGTGGTGATCTCCGCCGGCGAACTGATCCCGGCCGACGGCGAGATCCTGCACGGCGTGGCCACGATCAACGAAGCGGCGGTCACCGGCGAATCGGCGCCGGTGCTGCGCGAGGCCGGCACCGACCGCTCCGGCGTGATCGGCGGCACCAAGGTGCTGTCCGACGAGATCGTGGTGAAGGTCACCGCCGAACCGGGCCACAGCTTCCTTGACCGCATGATCGCGCTGGTCGAGGGCGCCAACCGGCAGAAGACCCCGAACGAGATCGCGCTGACCATGCTGCTGGCGGCGATGACCCTGACCTTCCTGATCGTGGTCGCGACCTTGCCGATCATCGCCGGCTTCGTCGGCGTGCGCATCGATTCGCTGCTGCTGATCGCGCTGCTGGTGTGCCTGATCCCGACCACCATCGGCGGACTGCTGCCGGCGATCGGCATCGCCGGCATGAACCGCGCGCTGTCGGCGAACGTGCTGGCCAAGTCTGGCAAGGCGGTGGAAGTGGCCGGCGACGTCGATGTGCTGTTGCTGGACAAGACCGGCACCATCACCCACGGCGACCGCCAGGCCACTGCGTTCCACGCGCTCAGCGGCGTCGATGCGGTGCAGCTGCGCGAGGCGGCGATGCTGTCCTCGCTGGCCGACCCGACCCCGGAAGGCAAGTCGATCGTGCGCCTGGCGCGCGAGCAGGGCATGCCGCCGGCCGATCCGGACGGGGCCAGCTTCGTCGCCTTCACCGCGCAGACGCGCATGTCCGGCGTCGATCTGGCCGCGCAGGGACAAGGCGTGCCGCGTTCGATCCGCAAGGGCGCGGCCGATGCGGTGATCCGCCACGTCACCGCGCTGGGCGGGCAGGTGCCGGCGGAACTGAAGGGCCGCGTCGAGCAGGTCGCGCGCAGCGGCGCCACCCCGCTGGTGGTGGCCGAGGGCCGCCACGTGCTCGGCGTGGTCGAACTGTCGGACGTGGTCAAGCACGGCGTGCGCGAGAAGTTCGCGCGGCTGCGCGCGATGGGCGTGAAGACGGTGATGATCACCGGCGACAACCCGCTCACCGCCGCGGCGATCGCCGCCGAGGCCGGCGTCGACGACTACATCGCCGAAGCCACGCCGGAAGACAAGCTCGCGCGGATCCGCGCCGAGCAGGCCGGCGGGCGCCTGGTGGCGATGGTCGGCGACGGCACCAACGACGCGCCGGCGCTGGCCCAGGCCGACGTCGGCCTGGCGATGAACTCGGGCACGCAGGCGGCCAAGGAAGCCGGCAACATGGTCGATCTGGATTCGGATCCGGCCAAGCTGCTGGCGGTGGTGGAAGTGGGCAAGCAGCAGCTGATCACCCGCGGCGCGCTGACCACGTTCTCGCTGGCCAACGACGTCTCCAAATACTTCGCGATCCTGCCGGCGCTGTTCGCCGCCTCGATCCCGCAGATGGCGGCGCTGAACGTGATGCGCCTGTCCAGCCCAGCGCATGCGGTGCTGGCCGCGTTGATCTTCAACGCGCTGGTGATTCCGGCGCTGATCCCGCTGGCGCTGCGCGGCGTGCGCTTCACCCCGGCCACGGCGACCTCGCTGCTGCGCCGGAACATGCTGATCTACGGCGTCGGCGGCGTGCTGCTGCCGTTCGTCGGGATCAAGGCGATCGACCTGCTGCTGGTGGCGCTGGGCTGAGCCCGGCGCCGATCCTCCGCTTTCTTTTTCGGATCTTCCGCGATGAACGTTTCCCAGGCTTCTTCCTCCTCCTGTCGCGAACCGCTGCGCTGGCGCGCGGCATTGCTGCTGCCGCTGCTGGTGCTGGGCGCCGCGCTGCTGTATTCGTTGCTCGCCACCGTGGTCGCCGGCGCGCTGTTCCCGGCGCAGGCCGACGGCAGCCTGCTGCAACAACGCGATGGCCGCGTGCTCGGCTCGGCGCTGGTCGCGCAGCCGTTCGCCGCGCCCGGCTATTTCCAGCCGCGCCCGTCGGGAGCCAAGTTCGATCCGATGGCCGCGGCCGGCAGCAACCAGGCACGCAGCAATCCCGAACTGCTCAAGCGCATCGCCGACGCACGCGCCAGCGTGGCCGCCCGCGACGGCGTCGCCCCGGCGCAGGTGGCGGACGATCTGCTGACCCAGTCCGGCAGCGGCATGGACCCGGACATCAGCGTGGCCGCGGCGCAGCAGCAGGTGGCGCGCGTGGCCAAGGCGCGCGGCCTGCCCGAGGCCCGCGTCGCCGCGCTGGTCGCCGCGCAGACGCAGCCGCGCCAGTTCGGCGTGCTGGGGCAGCCGCGGGTGAATGTGCTGGCGCTGAATTTGGCTTTGGACGCGGCCGGGAATGGGGAAACGGGAATCGGGAATGGGAGGGAGCAAAAGCGGTAAGGCGCGCCGCGCTGTAGGCTTTGCGATTCCCCATTCCCCATTCCCCATTCCCAGCTCCACATGCCCGACCCCCGCACCCAGCAGGCCGACGCCCTGATCGGCGCACTCCAGCGCGAGCGCGGTGGGCGCCTGACCGTGTTCCTGGGCGCGGCGCCCGGGGTCGGCAAGACCTACGCGATGCTGTCGCGGGCGCGGCAGCTGCAGCAGCAGGGCAGCGAGGTGGTGGTCGGGGTGGTCGAAACCCATGGCCGCGCCGAGACCGCGGCGTTGCTCGACGGGCTGGTCGTGCAGCCGCGGCAGCGCGTGGAGTACCGCGGCCGCACGCTCGAGGAAATGGACCTGGACGCGCTGCTGGCGCGGCGCCCGCCGCTGGTGCTGGTCGACGAACTGGCCCACCGCAACGCGCCCGGCAGCCGCCACGAGCGGCGCTGGCAGGACGTGCAGGAACTGCTCGACGCCGGCATCGACGTCTACAGCACGGTCAACATCCAGCACCTGGAAAGCCTCAACGACGTGGTCCACCGCATCACCGGCATCCGCGTCGCCGAGACCGTGCCCGATGCGATCTTCGACCGCCTGCGCGACATCGTGCTGGTCGATCTGCCGCCGCGCGAACTGATCGAACGCCTGCAGCAGGGCAAGGTCTACCTGCCCGAGCAGGCGGGGCAGGCGCTGCAGGCGTTCTTCTCGCCGTCGAACCTGGCCGCGTTGCGCGAACTGGCGATGCAGACCGCCGCCGACCGCGTCGACAACGACCTGCGCGACGTGCAGGCCGCGCAAGGCCGCACCGGCGTGGCGCTGCGGCGGCGGGTGCTGGTCGCCATCGACGGGCGCGGCCAGTCCGACTACCTGGTGCGGGTGGCGCGGCGCCTGGCCGAGCGCCGCGGCGCGCCGTGGAGCGTGGTCACCGTGCAGACCCAGGCGCAGCCGGAGGAAGCCTGGCAGTTGGAGATCGATCGCGCCTTCGCGCTGGCGCGGCGGCTCGGCGGCGACGCCGCGCTGCTGCATGGCGCCAGCGTGGCCGATGCGCTGCTCGACCACGCCGCGCACAACGGCGTGTCCACGCTGCTGCTCGGCCGCACCCGCGAACGGCCGCTGGCGCGGATGATCAACCGCACGCTCACCCAGCAGCTGCTGCAGCGCGGCGCGCACTACGAACTGGTCATCATCAGCTCGCCGGAGGCGCGCGCGCGTGCGCGGCGGCGCTGGCGCAGCCCAGGCCACTGGCTGTCGCGCGACGACCTGGCGTTCGCCACCGTCGCTTCGCTGCTGGCGGTGGCGGTGGGCTGGATCGCCGAGCGCTGGGTCGGCATCGACGACCTGTCGATGGTGTTCATCGTCGCGGTGGTGATGGTCGCGGCGAAGACGCGCATGGCCGCCGCGGTGCTGTCGGCGTTGCTGAGCTTCTTCGCCTACAACTTCTTCTTCATCGAACCGCGCTACACGCTGCACATCGGCGCGCGCCAGGGCGTGGTCACGGTGCTGCTGTTCCTGGTCGCGGCGCTGGTCGCCGGGCGGCTGGCGTCGCGCCTGCGCATGCAGGTGCTGGCGCTGCGCGCCGCCAACGCGCAGACCACCGCCTTGCAGCGGCTGGGCCGCGAGCTGACCAGCGCCGCCGACCTGGGCCAGGTGCTGGAGGCCGGGCGCCGCGCGCTGGCCGCCACGCTCGAGGCCGAGGCCTGGGTGCGGCTGCAGCCGCTGGAGGCGGCGCATGCCGCCGCGCAGGGCGGCGCGCACGACTACGCACCGTCGATGGCGGCGGTGGACCGCAGCGCTGCCGACTGGGCGCAGCGCCACGGCCAGGCCACCGGCCGCTTCACCGACACCCTGGCCGGCGCCAGCTGGTGGTTCCTGCCGGTGCGCCACGAACGCGGCGCGATCGGCGTGGTCGGGCTGAAATTCGCCGCCGGCGTGCAACGTCCGGGGTTGGAGCAGCAGCGCCTGGCCGAAGCCATGGTCGAGGACATCGGCCAGGCCGCGTTGCGCACGCGCCTGGTCGCCGACCTGGAAAGCGCGCGGGTCAGCGGCGAGACCGAGCGCCTGCGCTCGGCGCTGCTGTCGTCGGTGTCGCACGACCTGCGCTCGCCGCTGGCGGCGATGATCGGCGCGGCCAGCAGCCTGGCCAGCTACGGCCAGGCGATGGACGCCGACGACCGCCGCAGCCTGCTGGAGACGATCCAGCTGGAAGGCGAGCGCCTGGACCGCTACATCCAGAACCTGCTCGACATGACCCGGCTCGGCCACACCGGGCTGACCTTGAACCGCGACTGGATCGACGTGGACGAACTGATCGGCTCGGCCGCGCGGCGGCTGCAGCGCTACCAGCCGCAGGTGCGCCTGGACATCGCCCTGGCCGCCGAGTTGCCGACGCTGTGGGTGCATCCGGCGCTGGTCGAACAGGCGATCTTCAACGTGCTGGAGAACGCGGCGAAATTTTCGCCGGAGGGCGAGGCGATCCGGGTCGCCGCGGCGATGGTCGACGGGCGCCTGCGCATCGACATCGGCGACCGTGGTCCGGGCATTCCCGAGGACGAGCGCGCGCGCATCTTCGACATGTTCTACAGCGTCGAGCGCGGCGACCGCGGCCGCCACGGCACCGGCCTGGGCCTGACCATCTGCCAGGGCATGATCGGCGCGCACGGCGGCAGCGTCGAGGCGCTGCCCGGCGCCGATGGCCGCGGCACCACGATCCGCATTACCCTGCCGTTGATCGAACCCGCCGCCCCGCCGCCCCGCCCCGATGCCGACTGAGTCCCACGCCGATCCGATTCCGCCGCCGCGCGTGCTGGTCATCGACGACGAGCCGCAGATCCGGCGTTTCCTCGACATCAGCCTGCGCGCGCAGGGCTACCGCGTGCTGCAGGCGGCCAGCGGCGTCGACGGCCTGGCGCAGCTGGCCGCGCACGGCGCCGAACTGGTGGTGCTGGACGTGGGCCTGCCCGACCAGGACGGGCACAGCGTGCTGCGCGAACTGCGGCAGTGGTCCGCGGTGCCGGTGATCATGCTCACCGTGCGCGCCGGCGAAGCGGAGAAGGTGCAGGCGCTGGATGCCGGCGCCAACGACTACGTGACCAAGCCGTTCGGCGTGCAGGAACTGATGGCGCGCATCCGCGTGCTGCTGCGCATGCAACCGGCCGCCGGCGACGCCGAGCCGGTGTTCGACGACGGCCACCTGCACATCCACCTGGGCCTGCGCGAGGTGCGCCTGGACGGCGAACCGCTACCGCTGAGCCGCAAGGAATACGCGCTGCTGGCGCTGCTGCTGCGCCACAGCGGCCGCGTGCTCACCCAGCCGCAGCTGCTGCGCGAAGTGTGGGGCCCGACCCACCAGGAAGACACCCACTACCTGCGCATCCTGGTCGGCAAGCTGCGGCAGAAACTCGGCGACAGCGCAGTGGCGCCGCGCTACATCGCCACCGAGCCGGGCGTGGGGCTGCGCTTCGTCGGAGTGAGCGAACGTAGCGCCTGAGCCGCCTGGCCAATCGCAGCCGTCTCTGCTAGGCGATCGATATGCTGGCCGTGTGCACTGTAGGAGGGGCTTCAGCCCCGACAGATTCCCAAATCGTCAGCCTTTCCCGCTTCGTTCGTCGCGGCTGAAGCCGCTCCTACAACAAGCGGTTGTCGGTTGCCTGTACGCGATATCGGGCGATTCTTGCCACTCCCGACTCCCGACTCCCGACTCCCGACTCCCGCTCACGCCTCCGGCAACACCTTGCCCGGGTTGAGGATGCCGTCTGGATCCAGCGCGCGCTTCACCGCGCGCATCGCGGCCAGCGTGGCCGCGTCGAAGGCCTGCGCCATGTAGTCGCGCTTGGCCACGCCGATGCCGTGTTCGCCCGACAGCGTGCCTTCCAGCGCCAGCACCAGCGCGAACAGGCGCGGCAGCGCGGCGTGCGCCCGCGCGGTCTCGCCGGCATCGTCGGGCGCGTACATGATGTTGACGTGCAGGTTGCCGTTGCCGGCATGGCCGAAGGCGACGATCGGCAGGTCGAATTCCGCCGCCAGCGCTTCCACGCCGGCAACCAGGTCGGGGATGCGCGACACCGGCACCACCACGTCTTCGTTGATCTTGCCCGGCTTGATCGTGCGCAGCGCCTGATCCAGTGTGCCTTTTTCTTGCGCTTCAGAAGTATCTAGAGTCTGTCTCATCCTTTGAGAGTGAGCTTTGCTTAAATATTCTTCTGCTGCAGACATAGCGATATGGCTTTCATTCGGTTTGCTGATGGTATCTGGAGTGAAATGGCGGTGCGTTATTTTTGGATTTGGTTGGCCGGATGTCGATGCGTCTAATTTTTGGAGTGAAATTGCAAATTAATGGAGAATAATATGGCAGCGATTGATTCCTCTTCTGTTACCTTCAATCAAGCGGGCGCCGGGTCTGTTACCCGAAGCGTGATGGCCAAGCTGGGCGAATCCGTCAGCGTGAAGGATTTTGGTGCAACGGGTGACGGCACGACTGACGACACGGCAGCATTGCAGCGCGCCCTGGATGCCTCGAATAAAGTCTACATTCCTGATGGTATCTACAAGGTCAGTGCAACCCTGGTGGGGCGTCCTGGCCTGCATCTGATCGGCTCGACGCCTGAGAATTGCAGGTTGCTCAGAACCGGAACATATGGAGATACCTTGCAGGTGGGTAACGCCTCCGCGACTGCTGGAAATGTGACCATATTCGGAATATATTTTTGGCACCTTTATTCCTTCAATAATGGCGGGAATTATATCCCTGGCATCTCAACGGAAGTGGCCAATAGAAATTCAAGCGGCTCACACCTGCAAGTGCTGGGCGGGCAGAATGTGAGGATCATGGATTGCTGGTTTGAAGGGAATCACAACAATATCTATATGCGGGACAGTTACAACGTCTGGATCAGTCGCTGCAACTTCACTGGGATCTGGGACAGAGCTCGCCCTGGTCTTCAAGATACTGAGAATGGGATATACATGGATGTGTCTTCCGGTTCCAATAGAAACGACAATGTCAATATCTCGCAATGCAGGATAGGAGGCTACGGGTCAAGCGCTCCTACGGATGTCACTACGAATGGCGTGACTGTTTCCAAGGTGTTGAATGCGGGAATTCGCTTCGGCATACGCTTTAGGAGCGCTGAGCGCTTCACTATCTCCGACAATTACATTGGTGGTCAATCCGAGAATAGTATATTGATCGAATCGAAGTCGATCGTGAGCCATGGGGCGATCCATGATAATATGCTCGACGGTGCTTTCAATTACAGCATTCTCATTCGGTCGCTTGTCGCAAGTGGAATTCCTAGTTTCATTAATATCCATCACAATACCGGGGTGGGTTACGGGTTCGATCTTGGTTTCCTGATGATCCAGCAATTTGAAGGGGTCGCGGGGGCAACACAGGTTTCCGTTAACAGCAACATCATGCAGTTTTATCGAGGCTGTCCCATCTACATCGACCATGCTGTTGGGGTGTCGATCGCTGGAAACCATGTGTCAGCCTACAATTCGGACGCAAGTACGGTGCGTGACATGACAATCCAGTCCGGTTGTTTCGTGGGTATCAATTCTTCCTTGGTTCATTCGCACGGGAATCTTTGGGGGGGGCGCTGTCAACAATCCTGCCGGCCCCAATCATTGCCGTTGGGGGATCGCATTCCAAACGCCAGACATTGGAACAGCATCGAACGAGCGCAGCCTTGGACTCGGACTGGAGGGAGGCAGCTTGGTAGGCGGAACCAGTCAGACTTATCCCGTCTAGAACCCTACAGCCCCTCTGCAGCAGGAGAGGCTGTCTTTGGTTGTTGTGCAAGCACGCGGGCGTTGGCTCCCGGGTACGGTTCCATAGCGTTCGCACTGGTAGTGCAATGCGGTTGCGGGAGAGGTTGCCGCCGCCGGTTCAGACGTCCGGCAATACCTTCCCAGGATTGAGGATGCCGTCCGGATCCAGGGCCAACTTGATCGCGCGCATCGCCGCCAGGGTCGGTGCGCTGAACGCCTGCGCCATGTAGTCGCGCTTGGCCACGCCGATGCCGTGTTCGCCCGACAGCGTGCCTTCCAGCGCCAGCACCAGCGCGAACAGGCGCGGCAGCGCGGCGTGGGCACGCGCGGTCTCGCCGGCATCGTCGGGCGCGTACATGATGTTGACGTGCAGGTTGCCGTTGCCGGCATGGCCGAAGGCGACGATCGGCAGGTCGAATTCCGCCGCCAGCGCTTCCACGCCGGCAACCAGGTCGGGGATGCGCGACACCGGCACCACCACGTCTTCGTTGATCTTGCCCGGCTTGATCGTGCGTAACGCCGGCGACAGCGCGCGGCGCGCGGCCCACAGCCGGTCGCGCGCCGCGCCGTCGGTGGCCACGTCCAGCGACAGCAGGCCGTCGCCTTCGGCGGCGGCGCCCAGTGCCTGCAGTGCGTAGGGCAGGGTGTCGTGGTCGCCGTCGGCCTCGATCAGCAGCATCGCGCCGGCCTCGGGCACGTTGCTGCCGTTGCTGCGCAGCAGCGCGATCGCGCTGCGGTCCATGAATTCCAGCATCGCCGGCGTGGTCGGCTGCGCCATCAGCCGCGATACCGCCGCCGCGGCGGCGCCGGCATCGCGGTAGAACGCGCGCAGCCCGGCCTGCGCCTGTGGCCGCGGCGACAGTTTCAATGTGGCTTCCACGATCAGCGCCAGGGTGCCTTCGCTGCCGACCAGCAGGTGGGTCAGGTCGTAGCCGGTGGCGTCCTTGGTGTAGGCGCCGCCGCAGCGGATCAGTTCGCCGGCGCCGGTCACCGCGACCACGCCGAGTACGTTGTCGCGGGTGGCGCCGTACTTCACCGCGCGCGGACCGCCGGCATTGGTCGACAGGTTGCCGCCGACGCTGCAGATCTCGGCGCTGGAGGGATCCGGCGGCCAGAACAGGCCGTGCGGCGCCAGCGCCTGTTGCAGCTCGCCGTTGAGAACGCCCGGTTCGACCACCGCGCAGCGGTCCTGCGGGCGCAACTGCACGATGCGGTTCATGCGCGCGAACGACAGCACCACGCCGCCGTCGAACGGCACCGCGGCGCCGGCGGTGCCGGTGCCGGCGCCGCGCGCGACGATCGGCACGCGATGGTCGCGGCAGGCGCGCACGATCGCCTGCACCTGTTCGCGGGTCTGCGGCAGCGCCACCGCGTCGGCCAGCGCCCAGCGCCGCGAATCGTCCTCGCCATAGCTGCGGCGGCTGGCGTCGTCGGTGCGCCAGCCATCGGCGCCGAGCAACGCGGCGAGGGTGTCGGTCAGGGCGGCAGGCAGCGGCGTGGTCATGGCTGGGATCGCGAGGCGGAAGAGGAGGGCGGTTGCAGCAGTTTCCAGGTGCCGACCGCCACCGCCAGCGGCAGCCACACCCAGCGCAATTCGGACAGCAGCGTGGCCATGCCGCGCGCGCCGAAGAAGCCGTTGGCGAACGGCGAGACGCGGATCGGCCGCCACGGCGCGAACCAGCGCTGCTCGCTCCACGGCCAGGCCAGGGCGACGCCGAGGCCGCCGGAGGTCAGCGCATCGAGCAGCGGATGCGAGACCGTGCAGACGAACATCCAGGCCGCCGCCTGCAACGCGCCGGCACGCAGCGGCCGGTGCAGCAGCGCACCGAGCACGCCCAGCGCCGTGGCGAACAGCAGCGAATGGCTGGCGCCGCGATGGCCGAACGCATCGGCGTAGGGAATGTGCAGGGCGAACCCGACCACGTCCAGATCGGGCAGCATCGCCGCGACGATGCCGGCGCCGAGCAGGCGCGTGGAAATCCGTCCGCGGTCGGCGGCGGCCCACAGCGCCAGCGGGATCGCGGCGTGGGTGAAAATGCTGGGCATATCAGCAGTCGTCGGCGCGAAACGCATCGCGCAGCCAGGTCAGCCGTGGCGGTTCGCCTTCGGCCTCGACCACGTCGAAGCGGCACGGCCAGTTCGCGTAGTGCGGATGCGCGGCCAGAAACAAGTGCGCCGCCAGCACCAGCCGGCGGCGCTTGCGCAGGTCGACCGAGGCGGCGCCGCCGCCGAACGCGTCGTTGCGACGGTAGCGGACCTCGACGAACACCAGGCAGTGCGCCTGCTGCATCACCAGATCCAGTTCGCCGCCGCGATAGCGCACGTTCGCGGCGATCAGTTGCAGCCCGGCGCGCTCCAGTTCGGCGCGCGCTGCCGCTTCCACGTCGTTGCCGCGTTGCCGGCGGTCAACGCCCATCGGGCAGCGGCGTCGCGCGCCCGCCGCTGAAGGTGGACCAGGCCGGGGTGCGCAGGATGTTGCCGAAGCCGTCCAGGTGCAGCACGCCGGTCGCGCCGCGCAGGTTGGCCTCGGCGCCGGTGGCCAGCTTTTCCAGATAGGCGCTGATCTGCCAGGCGTCGTAGCCGAACGCGAACAGGCGCGCGGCCGGGCCGCGCGCGGTCGGCAAAGTCTCGGCCACGCTGGTCGCCGCCGGCAGGCCGCCGACGCCGCGCACGTTCCACAGTTCGCTCGGATAGGCGATGCCGTCCAGCACCAGGTCGTCCTCCGGCTTGCCGGTGCCCAGTACCAGCTGCGAGGTCGCCACCCGGCTCTTGCCGGCGAAACCGGCCAGCGCCAGCTGCGGCGCCAGCGCGCGCGCGGTGCTGCCCTTGACCGCCAGGAACACCGCGTCGGCGGCGCCGGCATTGCGCAATTGCGCGCCGACATCGCCCGGCACCTCGGCCACGCTGACGCTGGCCGCGACCTTGCCGCCGCGCTCGCTGAAGCGCTCGCGGAACGCGGCCACCGCGCGGCGGCCGTTGTCGTCGTTGCTGCCGATCACCAGCGCGTTGCGGCGCTCGTGCGCCAGCAGGTACTCGGCGGCGGCGATGCCGTCGTCTTCCGGCGCCAGCGAGAACCCGGCACTGCCGGCCGGCGGCGCGCTGGTGCCGCGGTTCAGCGCCAGCAGCGGCACCGGCAGCGCGTCGCGCGCGAACAGCGCAGTGACCTCGTCGCGGCCGAGCGGGCCGACCACGAAGTCGGCGCCGCCGTCGATCGCCTTCTGGTAGGCGGCCAGCGCGCCGGCCGCGGTGCCGGTGGTGTCGATGAAGTTGATTTCCGGGCGGCGCCGGGTCTCGCCGTAGTAGCCGGCGAGCAGGCCGTCGCGGACCGGCGCGGCCGCAGTCGCCAGGGAGCCGCTCAGCGGCAGCAGCACCGCCAGCTTGGCCGGCGGCCGGTAGCCGTCGCGCTCGGCCGGCGGCCGCTTGCTGGTGTCGAAGCCCCACTGCTCGCCGCGGTCGAACGGACGCGGCAGCGGCAGGCCACGGCTGATCAGCGCGCGCCCGGCGAAGTTGTACAGCGGGTCGCCGGCCGGCAGCGCGGCGGCGCGCGCCTGCAGGGTGGCGTCGTTCAAGGCCGCCAGCTGGCGCACGATGGCGCGCTGGTTGTCGCTGCGCGCCTGGCCGCTCAGGCCGATGTCGGCGCGGGCGCGTTCGTCCAGCGCCGCGGTGGCGTCGCCGGTGCCTTCCAGCGCCTGCGCGCGGGCCAGGTGCCAGCGCGCGCGCAGGTTCTGCGGCACCGCCTGCGGATCGTTGCCCAGCGCCTGCAGCGCCTGCGCCGGCTGGTGGTCGACCAGCGCCAGCTCGGCGTTGACCAGGGCCAGCCGGACCTTGCTCAGGCCCGACAGCTGGCGCGGCTGCACCTGCGCGGCTAGGCTGCGCGCGCGCGCGACGTCGCCGCCCTCGTACCAGGCGAAGGCTGCATCGGCCAGCAACTGGTTGCGCTCGCTGCCGGTGGCCGTGGCGGCCTGCGCCTCGAGCTGCTGCGCCGCCTCCCGCGGCTTGCCCTGGTCGAGCAGCGCCAGCGCCGCGGACTGGGCCGGCGACGAGGCGGTCTGCGTCACGCTGGTGGTGGCGCAGCCGGCGAACAGCAACGCCAGCAGCGACAGGGCGGAAATCCTTGCGAATCGCTTGTTCATTTCTGGTCCATTCGGCAGGGCACGCCGGGGCGCGCCGGGGAAAACCGCTACGATTCTACCCTTGCCCATGGAAAGCCGTAGATGAGCGCCCAGCCTGGAACCCTGCATGTCGTCGCCACGCCGATCGGCAATCTCGCCGACCTGACGCCGCGCGCGCAGGAGGTGCTGCGCGCGGTCGCCGCGATCTGCGCCGAGGACACCCGCCGCAGCGGCCAGCTGCTGGCGCATTTCGGCATCGACAGGCCGCTGGTCGCGCTGCATGAACACAACGAGGACGCGCTGGCGCAGCGCGTGGTCGCGCGCCTGCTCGGCGGCGAGTCGCTGGCCCTGGTCAGCGACGCCGGCACCCCGCTGGTCAGCGACCCCGGCTACCGGCTGGTCCGCGCCGCGCGCGAGGCCGGGGTGCGGGTCAGCCCGGTGCCCGGCGCCTGCGCGGCAATCGCCGCGCTCAGCGTGGCCGGCCTGCCCAGCGACCGTTTCAGCTTCGAAGGCTTCCTGCCGGCCAAGGCCTCCGGCCGTCGCGAGCGCCTGGCGCGCCTGGCCGGCGAGCCGCGCACCCTGGTGTTCTACGAGTCGGCGCACCGCATCGTCGAATCCCTGGCCGACTGCCGCGCCGCATTCGGCGACGCGCGCCCGGCGGTGCTGGCGCGCGAACTGACCAAGCTGTTCGAGACCGTGCTCGACGGCAGCCTGGCCGAGCTGCAGGCGCAGGTGGAAGCCGACGACAACCAGCGCAAGGGCGAGTTCGTGCTGATCGTGCAGGGCGCCGGCGACGACGCCGACGCGCAACTGGCCGAGGGCCGCCGCGTCTACGCCGCGCTCATCGCGCACCTGCCGCCGTCCACCGCCGCCAAACTGGCCGCGGAGATCACCGGCGCGCCGCGCAAGGCGTTGTACGGCGGATGAGAGTCGGGCCCTCGAATGTGGTCGCTGATCGGCCCGAACGAGGCGTTGGGAACAATGTTGCCCCGCACGTGCGACAATGCACGCGGCGGAGTCGGCCAGACAGTCGCGTCATCGCAATGCATTTCGGTGCAACGCGATGCCGAGGAAAGTCCGGGCTCCATAGGGCAAGGTGCCAGGTAACGCCTGGGCGGCGCGAGCCGACGGACTAGTGCAACAGAAAGATACCGCCTACGTCTGCGCAAGCAGGCCGGTAAGGGTGAAATGGTGCGGTAAGAGCGCACCGCGAGTCCGGTAACGGACCGGCACGGCAAACCCCACCTGGAGCAAGACCAAATAGGGACCTCATGGCGCGGCCCGCGTCGGGTCCGGGTAGGTTGCTCGAGCGTACCGGTGACGGTGCGCCTAGAAGAATGACTGTCCACGACAGAACCCGGCTTATCGGCCGGCTCCGCCGCTTTTTTCGCGCGCAGCGCGAAAAAAGCCCCAAACTTTTGCGTAGCAAAAGTTTGGGCCCCGGGCTCTTTGCCCTCCAAATCCCCGCGGCTTCGCCGCGCCCCCTTTACTAAAGGGGGCTTTGCTCCAGATGCGACGCGTGGGCTTTTCCACTGTGCCGGCGTGTGCATTGCTGCAGGCGCTGGCTTTGCCGTGGCCTGCTGCTGCCACGGCGCCAGCAATCGATATGGCCGCCACCTTGGCTCGGCTGTTGTGGGAGGGACTTCAGTCCCGACTGCAGGAGGCGGGTTCGCCAGTTGGCGTTGCTTGCGCGCTTACCGGGTCCCGAGTCCCTCGTCCCCAGTCCCGAGCCCCTCCAGCCGCGTCTCCCCCAGGAACACCCCATCCGGACCGAACCGGCGCTCATGGATCCAGCCGCGCCCGGCGCCGTCCACCGCCACGATGGTGCTGGCGCGGGTGCCGTAGTCGTGGCCGCGGATGAAAGCCGGCGACAGGCGCCGCTCCAGCTCCAGGCCCACGCCGGTGTCGGGCAGCTGCGCGTCGGCGGCGATGCTCTCGTCGGCCAGCGCGCTCCACAACGGCGCCAGGTCCTCGTCGCCGGCGGCGATCCAGTCCGCCACCACCTCGCACAGGCGCACGGTCTTGGGCCAGGGCGCGTCCAGTGCGCCGTTGGACATGCCGTGGATGCCGGGCGCCAGCCGCTGCCGGGCCGGCGGGTGGTTGCCCAGGTACTCGGCGCCGTCGGCGTCGGCCAGCAGCAGGTTGAACGGCGGATAGGCGTCGGCGCGCAGCGCCAGGGCGTCGGCGAAGGCGGTCGCCGAGGCGGCGCCGGCCAGGTAGTCGGCGACCAGCGCGCCGCGCGAGGCGCCGGACATCGACGCCAGCGGGTCGCGCACATTGGTGACCACGGTGCAGCGGCCGGCGTCGTCCAGGCCCACCCAGCTGCCGCCGGAACGCAGGTCGCGCCCGGCCAGCACGCGCTGTGCCGGCGCCGCCCAGCGCTGCAGCGGCGCGGTCGGGCGGGCATGGAATTCGTCGCGGTTGCCGACCAGCAGCAGGCGCCAGCGCGGGTGCGATTGGAGGGCGAGGGCGACCAGGCACATAGGCCGCGGATTGTGCGGTTTTGCGCAGCGGCATGCGAGCCAGCCGGTCGCGGTCGCGGCGGCTGGCCGCTGTCTTAACGCCCTGTGCACAGGGCTGAATTTCCGCTCAATCTCAAAATATGAGACGAAACAGCAACTTGTGGATAAGCCTTGAACAAGTCTCTAAAGAATGGTGCAAGCCATTGATGTGGCTAGCGATTTATCGCTCGCAAAGTTGTTGACAACCCTTTGCGCGCTGCTAAGGTGGGCACTCGAGGGGAAACCGGGTTTTTTGTGGTTTTTCGTGGTTCAATGACCGTCCAGGCGGATTTGGAAAGGTGTAGGCGTCGTGTTTCAGGGCGAGACCGCAATCACAGTGGACGACAAGGGGCGTATGGCGGTTCCCACCGCGTACCGCGACCTCGTCGCGCGTGCGAGCGGCAATCGGCTGGTGCTGACCTACAACCCGTTCGAGGCCGGATGCCTGTGGCTGTACGCGGAAAAGGAATGGGAGCGGGTCCGTGACGACGTCATGGCCAAGCCCAACACCCAGCGCGTGGTGCGGGTCCTGCAGCAGAAGCTGGTGGGTTCCTCGGCCGCGCTGGAGCTGGACGCCAACAGCCGCATCACCATCCCGCCGAGCCACCGCGCGGCGGTCGGCATCGAAAAGCGTGCCGTGCTGTTGGGCATGGGCGACAAGTTCGAACTATGGAGCGAGCAGGCTCATCGCGCACTGATCCAGCAGACATTGTCTGACGAGGATCTGGGCGATGGATTGCTCGATCTGAAGTTGTGAGCCGGGGTGTCCGGATGCGCGGACAGGCGCAGGCCGGTCACCTTCCGGTGTCGCAACCGCCGGCGGCGCATGTGCCGGTGTTGTTCGCGCAGGTCATGGACGGGCTGCAGGTGATCGAAGACGGAATCTATCTGGATGGCACGTTCGGGCGTGGCGGACACGCGCGCGGGGTGCTGCACAAACTCGGCCCAGGAGGCCGGCTGCTGGTGATGGACAAGGATCCCGAGGCGATCGCCGAAGCCGAACATGCGTTCGGTGGCGACGCGCGCGTGTCCATCTATCGCGGCAGCTTCGCCGAACTCGGGCAGTGGGACGCCGCCACCGCGCTGGACGGGGTGCTGTTCGACCTGGGCGTGTCCTCGCCGCAACTGGACGTGGCCGAACGCGGTTTCTCGTTCGGCAAGGACGGCCCGCTGGACATGCGCATGGACCCGGAAGCCGGCGAGAGTGCGGCGCAGTGGTTGGCGCACGCCGACGAGCGCGCCATCGCCGACGTGCTGTGGACCTACGGCGAAGAGCGGCAGAGCCGGCGCATCGCCCGCGCCATCGTCGCCCGCCGCGAGAAGCAGCCGCTGACCCGCACCGCCGAGCTGGCCGAGCTGATCGCCAGCGTGATGCCGCGCGGCGACAGCAAGACCCACCCGGCCACGCGCAGCTTCCAGGCGATCCGCATCCACATCAACCGCGAGCTGGCCGACCTCGAGGCCGGGCTGGACGCGGCGCTGGCCAGGCTCAAGCCCGGCGGACGCCTGGCGGTGATCAGCTTCCACTCGCTGGAAGACCGCATCGTCAAGCAGTTCATGCAGCGCCACGCCAAGGCGCCGCCAAGCAACCGCCGTCTGCCCGAAGCGCAGCCGTTCGTGCCGACGCTGCAGCTGCACGGCGGCGCGATCAAGGCCGACGCCGACGAGCTGGCGGTAAACCCGCGCGCGCGCAGCGCGGTGCTGCGCGTGGCCGAGAAGCTGCGATTGGGGATTGGGGATTCGGGATTGGGCGAGCGCCCCCTGCCAATCCCCAATCCCGAATCCCCAATCCCGGCGTCTCCGCACGGAGACGCCCAATGAGCCGGCTGCTGCTCATCGTGCTGCTCGCCTGCACCATCGCCTCGGCGATCGGGGTGGTGTACATGCGCCATCGCCATCGCCAGTTGTTCGTCGAGCTGTCGCGGCTGGAACACAACCGCGACGAGTTGAACATCGAGTTCGGTCGGCTGCAGCTGGAGCAGGCGACCTGGGCCGAAAGCAACCGCGTCGACCAGGTCGCGCGCGAGCGGCTGGGCATGAAGTTTCCGGAAACCGGCGACATCGTGGTGGTGCGGCCATGAGCAAGACCGGCCGCAACCGCCCACGCAGCAACTTCAATCTCCGTGGCCGGCTGATGCTGGTCGGCGCGGCGCTGAGCCTGTGCTCGGTCACCCTGATCGGGCGCGCCGCCTATGTGCAGCTGATCAACAGCGACTTCTACCAGCGCCAGGGCGAGGCGCGCTATCTGCGCGAGCTGCCGATCGCGACCTCGCGCGGCATGATCACCGACCGCAACGGCGAGCCGCTGGCGGTGTCCACGCCGGTGGAGTCGATCTGGGTCAATCCGCAGGAACTGCTGCGCAATCCCGACCGCATCCCGCAGCTGGCGCAGGCGCTGGAACTGCCCAGCGACGAACTGACCGCCAAGCTGTCGCAAAAGGCGGACAAGGAGTTCATGTACCTCAAGCGCCGGATCAATCCGGACAAGGCGCATGCGGTGGTCGCGCTGGGCATCCCGGGCGTGTTCTCGCAGCGCGAGTTCCGCCGCTTCTACCCGCAGGGCGAAGCGATGGCGCACGTGCTCGGCTTCACCAACATCGACGACCGCGGCCAGGAAGGGCTGGAACTGGCGTTCGACGAGTGGCTGCGCGGCAAGCCCGGTTCCAAGCGCGTGATCCGCGACCGCAAGGGCGCGATCGTGGAGAGCATCGACCTGGTCAAGCCGGCCGAGCCGGGCAAGGACCTGACCCTCAGCATCGATCGCCGCATCCAGTTCCTGGCCTACAAGCAGTTGCGCAACGCGCTGGAAGAAAACAAGGCGGCCGCCGGCTCGATCGTGATCGTGGATGTGCATACCGGCGAAGTGCTGGCCATGGTCAACCTGCCGACCTACAACCCGAACGCGGTCAGCGGGGTCAACTCCGATGCGCGCCGCAACCGCGCGGTCACCGACCTGGTCGAGCCGGGTTCGACGATGAAGCCGCTGACCATCGCCACCGCCTTGCAGGCGGGCGCGGTCACGCCCAATACCGTCATCGATACCAACCCGGGCTTCATGACCCTGGGCCGTTACACCATCCGCGACGTGCCGCGCAACAACGGCGTGCTCAACGTCACCGGCGTGATCACGCGCAGCTCCAACATCGGCGCGGCCAAGATCGCCGCCAAGCTGGACGATCAGGTGTTCTACCAGTCGGTGCGCAAGTTCGGTTACGGCAGCGCGCCGCATAGCGGCTTTCCCGGCGAATCGTCCGGTGTCGTGTCGCATCCGGGCAGCCCGAGCTGGTACGGCACCACCAAGACCACGATGTCCTACGGCTATGGCCTGTCGGTGACGCCGCTGCAGATCGCCACCGCCTACACCGCGTTGGGCAACAACGGCAAGCTGATGCAGCCGACCTTCGTGAAAGGCCAGCATCAGGAACCGCGCGAGGTGATCAGTCCGGAAGTGGCCAAGGAAGTGGTGGCGATGATGGAGACCGTGGTGACCCAGGGCGGTGCCAAGGGCGCGGCGATCCTCGGCTACCACGTCGCCGGCAAGACCGGCACCGCGCGCCTGAACGGTCCGGGCGGCTATATCCGCGGCCACTACAACGCGCTGTTCGCCGGCTTGGTGCCGGCGACCAATCCGCGCTTCGCCACGGTCATCGTGATCAACGATCCGCAGGGCGCCAAGTACTACGGCGGCCTGGTCTCGGCGCCGGTGTTCCACAACGTGATGGAAGGCGCGCTGCGGTTGATGGACGTGCCGCCGGACGACATCCAGGCGTGGCTGGCGGCGCAGGCCGCCGGCAAGAGCGGCCATGCGCCGCCGCCGGTGCCGGTGGACCCGGATCCGGCCGTGGTGCCCGACGCCGCCGCCGAGGTCGAAGCCGCGCTGCCGAGCGCGCGCGCGGTCGCGCCGCCGCCGCCGGCCGCGCAGCCGGTGCCGTTGCCGGAGACCCGCCAGTGAGCCGCGCACTGCCGCTGTCGCAGTTGCTGCCGGATGTGGCGCTGGCGCGCGACGTGCAGGTGTCCGGGCTGGTCATGGACAGCCGCGCGGTGCGTGCCGGCGATGCGTTCGTGGCGATCGCCGGGTTCGGCGCGCACGGGCTGGGCTTCGTCGCGCAGGCGCAGGCCAATGGCGCCGCGGCGATCCTGTTCGAGCCGCCGGCCCCGGCCGGGTTGCCGGCGCCGGCCGACGCGATCGCGGTGCCGGGCCTGCGCGCGCGCATGGGCGCGATGGCCGACCAGTTCCACGGCCATCCGTCGCAGACGATGACCATGGTCGGGGTCACCGGCACCAACGGCAAGACCTCCACCGTGCAGCTGCTGGCGCAGGCCTGGCAGTGCCTGGGCACGCGCAGCGGCAGCATCGGCACGCTTGGCGTCGGCCTGTACGGCGACGTGGTGCCGACCGGTTTCACCACGCCGCTGGTGCTGCAGACGCACGCGCTGCTGGCGCAGTTGCGCGACGCCGGCGCGCAGGCGGTGGCGATGGAAGTGAGCTCGCACGCGCTGGACCAGGGCCGCGTCGATGCGGTGCACTTCGACGTGGCGGTGTTCACCAATCTCACCCGCGACCATCTCGACTACCACGGCGACATGGCCAGCTACGGTGCGGCCAAGGCGCGCCTGTTCGCCACGCCGGGATTGAAGGCGGCCGTGGTCAATCTGGACGATGCGTTCGGCCGCGAGCTGCTGCCGACGCTGGACCCGGCGCTGCGCCGCATCGGCGTCAGCTCGCGCGGCCAGGCCGGCGCCACGCTGCGCGCCGAGGCGCTGCGCCTGGACGCGCGCGGCATCGGCTTCGACCTGCTGATCGATGGCGCGCGGCATCCGGTGCAGTCGCCGCTGCTCGGCCGTTTCAACGTGGACAACCTGCTGGCCGTGGCCGGCGTGCTGCACGCGCTGGACGTGGCACCGGCACGCATCGCCGCGACCCTGTCGCAGCTGCAGCCGATCCGCGGGCGCATGAACCGCCTCGGCGGCAGCGACGCGCAGCCGCTGCTGGTGGTCGACTACGCGCACACCCCGGACGCGCTGGAGCAGGCGCTGGACAGCCTGCGCGGCCACGCCCACCGCCGCCTGCTGTGCGTGTTCGGCTGCGGCGGCGAGCGCGACACCGGCAAGCGCCCGCAGATGGCGGCGATCGCGCAGCGCCTGGCCGATGCGGTGATCGTCACCGACGACAATCCACGGGGCGAGGACGGCGACCGCATCGTCGCCGACATCCTGGCCGGGTTCAGCGACCTGCAGGCGGTGCGCGTGCAGCGCGACCGCGCGCAGGCCATCGCCCTGGCGGTGGCCGAAGCCGGCCCCGACGACATCGTGCTGATCGCCGGAAAGGGCCACGAGCCGTATCAGGAAATCGCCGGCATCCAGCATCCGTTCGACGACGCCGAGGTCGCCGCGCAGGCGCTGCAGGCGCGCGCCGCACGCAGCGTGGAGCACGCCCGATGAAGCGCCTGCCGCTGTCGATGATCGCGCACTGGGCCGGCGCCGAGCTGCACGGCGACGACGTGGCGATCGATGCGATCGCCCACGACACCCGCACCCTGGCGCCGGGCAGCCTGTACGTGGCGCTGCGCGGCGAGCGCTTCGACGGCCACGACTTCGCCGCCGATGCCGCCGCGCGCGGCGCCAGCGCGCTGCTGGTGGAACTGCTGCAGCCGCAGATCGAACTGCCGCAGCTGCTGGTCGCCGATACCCAGCTGGCCTTGGCGCGGATCGCCGCCGGCATGCAGCGCGGCCGCGCCACCCGCGTGGCCGCGCTCACCGGCAGCAACGGCAAGACCAGCGTCAAGGCGCTGCTGCTGGCGATCCTGCAGCACGCCTGCCGGGTCCAGGGCGGCAGCGTCTACGCCAATCCCGGCAATCGCAACAACGAGATCGGCCTGCCGCTGGCGGTGATCGAGGCGCCGGACACGGCCGACTACGCGATCTACGAGATGGGCGCCGGCAAGCCGGGCGACATCGCCTACCTGACCGACATCGTCGCCCCGCATGCGGCGCTGGTGAACAACATCGCCCCGGCGCACCTGGAGCGGCTGGGAAGCCTGCTCGGCATCGCCGAGACCAAGGGCGCGATCTACGCCGCGCTGAGCGCCGACGGTACCGCGGTGATCAATGCCGACGACGCGTTCGGGCTGTGGTTCGAACAGCGCCTGCCGGCGCCGTTGGCCCCGCGCGTGCTGCGCTTCGGCCTGCAGGCCAGCGCCGAGGTCACCGCCACGCAGCTGCGCATGCGCCCGGACCGCTCGCAGTTCGTGCTGGTCACCCCGCAGGGCGAGATCGAGACGACGCTGCCGCTGCCGGGCCGGCACAACCTGATGAACGCACTGGCCGCGGCCGCGCTGGCGCTGGCGCTGGACATCGCGCCGGCGCTGATCGCCGCGGGCCTGGCGCAGGTGCAGCCGGTGCCGGGCCGGCAGATCGCGCACACGCTGCCAGGCGGCGTGGTGTTGATCGACGACAGCTACAACGCCAACCCCGGGTCGCTGGCCGCGGCGATCGATGCGCTGGCCGCGGCCGGCGGCCAGCGCTGGCTGGTGCTGGGCGACATGCGCGAACTCGGCGACGACGCCGAGGCGCTGCACGCCAGCGGCGGCCGCCGCGCCCGCGACGCCGGCCTGACCCGGCTGTACGCGCTGGGCCCGCTCAGCGCCTTCGCCGCGCGGGCGTTCGGCGAGAACGCACGCGTGTTCGACAGCCATGCGGCGCTGATTGCCGCGCTGCGCGCGGACCTGCGCGCAGTCGGGACGCGGGACGCGGGACGCGGGACTCGGGAAGAGCAGGATCAAGAGCAGGAAACAGAGCTGATGCATGAGAACACCGGCGCCGCGGCAGACGGCGTTGCGCCTTTGCGAGTCCCGAGCCCCGAGTCCCGAGTCCCGGCCACCATCCTGGTCAAGGGTTCCCGCGGCAGCGCCATGGACAAGATCGTGAGCGCGCTGCTGGCGCAGGGAGAGGAGGCGCCGCATGCTGCTTGAACTGTCCCGCTGGCTGCAGCAGCTGGAAAGCCTGTTCGGGCTGTTCGGCTATCTCACCTTCCGCGGCATCCTCGCGGCGCTGACCTCGCTGTTCCTGTCGCTGTGGCTGGGCCCGGCGGTGATCCGCAAGCTGGCGCAGTTCAAGGGCGGCCAGCCGATCCGCCAGGACGGCCCGCAGAGCCACTTCTCCAAGGCCGGCACGCCGACCATGGGCGGCTCGATGATCCTGCTGACCGTGCTGCTGTCGGTGCTGCTGTGGGGCGACCTGCGCAACCGCTACGTGTGGCTGGTGCTGGCGGTGATGCTGGCGTTCGGCGTGATCGGCTGGTACGACGACTGGATCAAGATCGTGCGCCGCGACCCGAACGGGCTGAAGTCGCGCTGGAAGTACCTGCTGCAGTCGATCTTCGGCCTGGCCGCCGGCCTGTTCCTGTACTACACCGCCGACGTGCCGGCCGCGATCACCTTCTACATCCCGATGTTCAAGTCGATCGCGCTGCCGCTGGCCGGGGTCAGCTTCGTCGCCATCGCCTACTTCTGGATCGTCGGGTTCTCCAACGCGGTCAACCTGACCGACGGCCTGGACGGGCTGGCGATCATGCCGACGGTGCTGGTGGCCTGCGCGCTGGGCGTGTTCGCCTACGCCTCGGGCAACGCGGTGTTCTCCGCCTACCTGAAGATTCCCTCGATCCCCGGCGCCGGCGAACTGATCATCATCTGCGCGGCGATCGCCGGCGCGGGCCTGGGCTTCCTGTGGTTCAACACCTACCCGGCGATGGTGTTCATGGGCGACATCGGCGCGCTGGCGCTGGGCGCGGTGCTCGGCACCATCGCGGTGATCGTGCGCCAGGAACTGGTGCTGGTGATCATGGGCGGCGTGTTCGTGATCGAGACGCTGTCGGTGATGATCCAGGTCGCCTCGTTCAAGCTCACCGGCAAGCGCGTGTTCCGCATGGCGCCGATCCACCACCACTTCGAGCTCAAGGGTTGGCCCGAGCCGCGGGTGATCGTGCGCTTCTGGATCATCTCGGTGGTGCTGGTGCTGGTCGGCCTGGCCACGTTGAAGGTGCGCTGATGAACGACGCCGCACGCCAGGCAACCCGACTCGAGGCCATCGGTGGCCGCTACGACCCGTGGCTGCTGGCCGCCGTGGTGGCGCTGGCGTCGCTGGGCGTGGTGATGGTCGGTTCCAGTTCGATCGAGCTGACCGTCAGCCCGTTCTATTACCTGACCCGGCACCTGCTGTTCCTGGCCGGCGGCATCGGCCTGGCGATCTGGGCGATGCGCACCGAACTGAAGAACATCGAGCAGTACAACCAGCTGCTGCTGCTGGCCTGCTTCGGCCTGTTGCTGGTGGTGTTCGTGCCGGGCCTGGGCAGCACCGTCAATGGCGCGCGGCGCTGGATCAACCTGGGCATCTCCCGCTTCCAGACCGTGGAAGCGGTGAAGGTGCTGTACATCGTGTGGCTGTCCAGCTACCTGGTGCGCTTCCGCGACGAGGTCAACGCGACCTGGCCGGCGATGCTCAAGCCGCTGGGCGTGGCGGTGGCGCTGGTCGGCCTGCTGCTGCTGCAGCCGGACTTCGGCTCCTCCACGCTGCTGCTGGCGATCACCGCCGGCATGCTGGTGCTGGGCGGGGTCAACCTGCCGCGCATGTCGATGCCGATCGTGATCGGGCTGCCGGTGTTCGCCTTCATCGCGATCCTGGAACCGTATCGCCTGCGCCGCATCACCTCGTTCCTGGACCCGTGGGCCGACCAGCTCGGTTCCGGCTACCAGCTGTCCAACGCGCTGATGGCGGTGGGCCGCGGCGAACTGTTCGGGGTCGGCCTGGGCGGTTCGGTGCAGAAGCTCAACTACCTGCCCGAAGCGCATACCGACTTCATCTTCTCGGTGATCGCCGAGGAACTGGGCTTCACCGGCGTGTGCCTGATCATCGCGCTGTACGCGCTGCTGGTCGGCCGCGCGTTCTGGCTGGGCATGCGCTGCGTGGAAATGAAGCGCCACTTCTCCGGCTACATCGCCTTCGGCATCGGCCTGTGGATCAGCCTGCAGAGCTTCGTTTCGGTCGGCGTCAACCTGGGCATCCTGCCGACCAAGGGCCTGACCCTGCCGCTGATCTCCGCCGGCGGTTCCAGCGTGCTGATGACCTGCGCGGCGATGGGCCTGCTGCTGCGCGTGTCCTACGAACTCAACCGCGCCGAGCGCCAGGTGGCGCTGGTGCGCAGCGACGCGGCGATGCCGGTCAAGCAGACCGTGGACAACGCCGAGGACCTGCAGGCTGCGCGCGAGGCCAGCGCCAGCGCGGTGGCCGCGGCGATCCAGGGCGGTGCTCCGGGCCGCGGCACCAGCCGCATGCAGCCGCGGGTCGAACCGACCTTCGGGAGGCTGGGATGAGTGTTTATGCGGCGCAAGCCGAAACCCGCCCGGTGATGATCCTCGCCGGCGGCACCGGCGGGCACATCTTCCCGGCATTGGCCGTGGCCAAGGTGCTGCGCGCGCGCGGCGTGCCGGTGGTGTGGCTGGGCGCGGCCGGGCGCATGGAGACGCAACTGGTGCCGCAGCACGGCATCGAGATCGACACCATCGAGATTGGCGGCCTGCGCGGCAAGGGCGCGCTGGCGCTGTTCGGCGCGCCGGTGCGGGTCATGCGCGCGATCCGCGCGGCGGGCTTCGTGCTGCGCCGGCGCGCGCCGCGTGCGGTGGTGAGCTTCGGCGGCTTCGCCGCCGGTCCCGGCGGCATCGCTGCGCGCCTGATGAAACTGCCGCTGCTGGTGCACGAACAGAACCGCGCGCCGGGCCTGACCAACAAGGTGCTGTCGCGCGTGGCGCGGCGCGTGCTGACCGGGTTCCCGGGCAGCTTCGCCGCGCGCGAGGAAGCGGTGGGCAATCCGGTGCGCGCCGAGATCGCCGCGCTGGCGCCGCCGGCGCAGCGCTTCGCCGCGCGCGACGGCGCGGTGCGCCTGCTGGTGCTCGGCGGCAGCCAGGGCGCGCGCGCGCTGAACCAGGCGCTGCCGCGCGCGCTGGCCGCGCTCGGCGCGCAGGTCGAGGTGCGCCACCAGTGCGGCGAGAAACTGCGCGACGAAGCGGCCCAGGCCTATGCCGACGCCGGTGTCGCCGCCGACGTCGAAGCCTTCATCGGCGACATGGCCGCCGCCTACGCCTGGGCCGACCTGATCGTATGCCGCGCCGGCGCCTCGACCCTGGCCGAACTGTGCGCGGTCGGCATCGGCAGCGTGCTGGTGCCGTTCGCCGCCGCGGTCGACGACCACCAGACCCGCAACGCCGAATACCTGGTCGAACGCGGCGCCGCCGTGCTGCTGAAGCAGGACGACGCCCTGGCGAGCAACCTGCAGGGCGTGCTGCGCGACCTGCTCGGCAACCCCGCGCGCCGCCTGGCCATGGCCGAGGCCGCGCGCAGCCTGGCCAAGCCGGATGCGGCCGAGCGGATTGCCGACATCATTCTGGAAGAGGCCGGGAGTCGGGATTCGGGATTGGGGATTCGTAAAGAGCAGGAGCACAAGCAGGACACCATGCAGACACCCGTACATCGCGATGCGCCGCGGCAGTCGGTCGCCGGCCACCCCGAAAATCCCCAATCCCGAATCCCCACTCCCGGCACCTCCACCGGAGGTGCCCGGTGATCCGCCGCCTGCACGACACCGGCGACCTGGTCCGCGCGTTTCCGCGCGTGCACTTCGTCGGCATCGGCGGCACCGGCATGAGCGGCATCGCCGAGGTCATGCTGACCCTGGGCTATGAAGTGTCCGGGTCGGATAACGCCGACAACGCGGCGACGCGGCGCCTGGTCAAGCTCGGCGCGCGGGTGATGCGTGGGCATTCGGCGGCCAACGTGCTCGGCACCGACTGCGTGGTGGTGTCCAGCGCGATCCGCGACGACAACCCGGAACTGATGGAGGCGCGCAGCCAGCGCATCCCGATCATGCCGCGCGCGGCGATGCTGGCCGAGCTGATGCGCTTCCGCCGCGGCATCGCGGTGGCCGGCACGCACGGCAAGACCACCACCACCAGCCTGGCCGCGGCGGTACTCAGCGAAGGTGGGCTGGACCCGACCTTCGTGATCGGCGGGCAGCTGCTCGCCGCCGGCGCCAACGCCAAGCTCGGCGGCGGCCAGTGGCTGGTCGCCGAGGCCGACGAGAGCGACGGCAGCTTCCTGCGCCTGAATCCGCTGATCTCGGTGATCACCAACATCGACGCCGATCACCTGGAGAACTACGGCAACGATTTCGCCCGGGTCCAGGCCGCGTTCGCCGAATTCCTGCAGCGCCTGCCGTTCTACGGCCTGGCGGTGTTGTGCATCGACGATCCGGAAGTGGCCGCGCTGGCCGCCAAGACCCCGCGCCACGTGATGAGCTACGGCCTCAGCGAGAACGCCGACGTGCGCGCCGAGGACGTGGTCCAGGACGGCCCGCGCATGCGCTTCACCCTGCGCCTGCCGGAAGGCAGCAGCACCCCGGTGACGCTGGCGTTGCCGGGCCGGCACAACGTGCTCAATGCGCTGGCCGCCGCCGCCATCGGCTGGCAGCTGGGCGTGGCGCCGGCGGCGATCGCCAGCGCGCTGCAGAGCTTCGCCGGCATCGGCCGCCGCTTCAACGACCTGGGCGAAGTAACCACCGCCAGCGGTGCGCGCGTGCGCCTGGTCGACGACTACGGCCACCATCCACGCGAGCTGGCCGCGGTGTTCGCCGCCGCGCGCGGCGGCTGGCCGGACAAGCGCCTGGTGGTCGCGTTCCAGCCGCACCGCTACAGCCGCACCCGCGACCAGTTCGATGCGTTCGCCGCGGTGCTGTCGGAAGTCGATGCGCTGGTGCTCAGCGAGGTCTATCCGGCCGGCGAAGCGCCGATTCCCGGTGCCGACGCGCGTTCGCTGGCGCGTGCGATCCGTGCGCGCGGGCGCAGCGAGCCGGTGGTGGTCGGGCAGGTCGCCGAGCTGAGCGACGTGCTGCCGGACGTGCTGCAGGACGGCGACCTGCTGTTGATGATGGGCGCCGGCGACATCGGCTACGTCGCCCAGCACATCGCGCAGGACGGTTTCGTCGCTGGAGCGGGCGCATGAGCGCGCAGACCCTGCCGCCGCCGCGCCTCACCGACCCGGCCGCGTTCGGCCGCGTCGCGGTGCTGTTTGGCGGCACCTCCAGCGAACGCGAGGTGTCGCTGAACTCCGGCGCCAACGTGCTCGAGGCGCTGCGCAGCCGCGGCGTCGACGCGCAACCAGTGGACGGCATTCCCGCGCTGCTGGAGCGCATCCGTGCCGGCGCGGTGGACCGCGTGTTCAACATCCTGCATGGCGGCGATGGCGAGAATGGCGTGGTGCAGGGCCTGCTGCGCGCGTTGCAGGTGCCGTTCACCGGCCCCGACGTGCTTGGTAGCGCGCTGACCCTGGACAAGATCCGCACCAAGCAGGTGTGGATCGCCGCCGGCCTGCCGACGCCGGGCTTCGCCCGCATCGGCGCCGATGCCGACCTGGCCGCGGCGGCCGCCGAACTGGGCTATCCGCTGTTCGTCAAGCCGGCTTGCGAAGGCTCCAGCGTCGGCGTGTTCCGGGTGCTGTCCGAGGCCGACCTGGCGCCGGTGCGCGCGTTCGCCGCCGACTACAGCGGCGAACTGCTGATGGAGCAGATGGTGCAGGGCGAGGAATACACGGTCGGCATCCTGGGCGACATCGCGCTGCCGTCGATCCGCATCGTCCCCGCCGGCGACTGGTACGACTACCACGCCAAATACATCGCCGAGGACACCCAGTACCTGTGCCCGGGCATGAGCGGCGACGACGAGACCCGGATCCGCCAGCTCGCGCTGCAGGCCTTCGCCGCGGCCGGCTGTAGCGGCTGGGGCCGGGTCGACGTGATGCGCGACCGCGTGCGCGGCCTGCAGCTGATCGAAGTCAACACCGCGCCGGGCATGACCAGCCACTCGCTGGTGCCCAAGGCCGCGGCGCAGCTTGGCGTGGATTTCGCCGATCTGTGCTGGCGCATCCTGGAGCAGACGCTGTGAAGCCGGGATTCGGGATTTGGGATTGGGGATTCGCACAGCGGCGGCGTCGTGCTGCCGGTGCGACCGCACGCGTGTCTTGCGCGCATCCCGAATCCCGAATCCCGAATCCCGCGGCACGGAGTGCCGCATGAGCGCCCTGCTGCGCATTCTCGCCTGGTTGCTGGCGCTGGCGCTGGTCGCGTTGCCGGTGGTGGCCGTGCTCAACGGCTGGGTCGGCGCCGAGCGTTGGCCGCTGAGCCGGCTGCAGGTCACCGGCGATTTGAAGCGTGTGCCGGCCGAGCAGCTGCGCCAGGTGGTGCTGCCGTATGCGCGCCGCGGCTTCTTCGCGGTGCGCCTGCAGGATGCGCAGGACGCGATCGAGCGGCTGCCGTGGGTGGAAAGCGCGCGCGTGCGCAAGCGCTGGCCGGACGTGCTGGAAGTGCGCGTTACCGAACACCGCCCGTTCGCGCGCTGGGGCAGCGACCGCATGCTGTCCGAGCAGGGCCGTATCTTCGCGCTGCCGAGCGAGCTGCGCGGCATGGCGCTGCCGCAGCTGGCCGGGCCGGACGCCAAGGCGCAGGACGTGGTCGCGCTGTACAACGAATCGCGCGCGCTGTTCGCGCCGGCCGGGCTGCAGGTCGCCGGCGTGGCGATGGACGCGCGCGGCAGCTGGTCGCTGCAACTGGGCAACGGCGTGCAGGTCGTGGTCGGCCGCGACGACGCCCGCGCCCGCCTGGCCCGCTTCGCCCGCGTGCTGCCGCAACTGGCCACGCCGGAGCAGGCGCCGATCGCCCGCGCCGACCTGCGTTACACCAATGGCTTCACGGTCGAAAGGCAGGCATTGGAGAGTCGGGATTCGGGATCGGGAAAGAAACCGGCTTCGCAACGCTCCGCTTCCGCCGACCTGCCACGCATCCCAAGCCAGCCAGCCTTCACCAATCTCCAATCCCGAATCTCAAATCCCGGCTCCAAGACATGAACCGCAAAGGCGACAAATCCCTCATCGTTGGACTGGACATCGGCACCTCCAAAGTCGTCGCGCTGGTCGGCGAGTATTCGCCCGGCAATCCGATCGAGGTGATCGGCATCGGTTCGCACGAGTCGCGCGGCCTCAAGCGCGGCGTGGTGGTGGACATCGAATCCACCGTGCAGTCGATCCAGCGCGCGGTCGAGGAAGCGGAGCTGATGGCCGGCTGCGAAATCCGTTCGGTCTACGCATCGATCTCCGGCAACCACGTGCAGTGCAAGAACTCGCCCGGCATCGTGCCGATCCGCGACGGCGAAGTGACCTGGACCGACCTGGACCGGGTGCTGGAAGCGGCCAAGGCGGTGGCGATCCCGGCCGACCAGCGCATCCTGCACGCGATCCCGCGCGAGTACGTGCTCGACGATTCGCAGGAAGGCATCCGCAACCCGGTCGGCATGACCGGCGTGCGCCTGGAGGTGCACGCGCACCTGGTGGTGTGCGCGCAGTCGGCCGCGGCCAACATCAGTAAGTGCGTGCAGCGCTGCGGCCTGCAGGTGGACGACCTGATCCTGTCCTCGCTGGCGTCCTCGGTGGCGGTGCTCACCGCCGACGAGCGCGAGCTGGGCGTGGTGCTGGTCGACATGGGCGCCGGCACCACCGACCTGGCGGTGTTCGTGCAGGGCGCGATCTGCCACACCGCTTCGCTGCCGATCGCCGGCGACCACGTCACCAACGACATCGCGCACATGCTGCGCACGCCCACCCCGGAAGCCGAGCAGATCAAGGTGCGCTACGCCTGCGCGCTGGCGCAGCTGGCCACCGCCGAGGAAAGCATCCAGGTGCCCAGCGTCGGCGATCGTCCGCCGCGGCGCATGCCGCGCCATTCGCTGGCGCAGGCGGTGCAGGGCCGCTACGAGGAGATCTTCGAGATGGTGCAGGCCGAACTGCGCCGCTCGGGTTTCGAGGAACTGGTGCGCGCCGGCATGGTGCTGACCGGCGGCGCCTCGAAGATGGAAGGCGTGGTCGAACTGGCCGAGGAAATGGTGCAGATGCCGGTGCGCGTGGGCATCCCCCAGCACGTCACCGGCCTGGGCGAAGTGGTCGGCAACCCGGTGCACGCCACCGGCGTGGGCCTGCTGCTGATGGGCAGCCAGATCGAACACCCCCGGCGCCCGTCGCTGCCCACCGGCCGCGCCGGCAGCCTGTTCAAGAAATTGAAGAACTGGTATCGCGGCGAATTCTGATGGAGCTGGGAGTGGGGATTCGGGATTGGGGATTCGTAAGAGCAACAGCAACAGCAACAGCAAGAAAGCGGAGAGCGGAGAGAGGGTAGGCGATATTTTTTTGCAGTGATTCCGCCGCGGAGCAGGGCACGGGACTGGGGCAGTCGCTTTTGCGAATCCCCAATCCCGACTCCCCAATCCCGGCTTCCAAACAACAACACTCGCCGGACGGAGAGGCGGGACAAAGGATCGGAATTTTCCGAATCCCCACTCCCCACTCCCGAATCCCGGCTCAAAGAGGACACGGACATGGCGCATTTCGAACTGATTGAGAAGATGGCACCCAACGCGGTAATCAAGGTGGTCGGCGTGGGCGGCGGCGGCGGCAACGCGGTCGCGCACATGGTCAGCAGCAGCGTGGACGGCGTGGAGTTCATCACCGCCAACACCGACTCGCAGGCGATCAAGAACTGCGGCGCCAAGCTGCAGCTGCAGCTCGGCACCAACGTCACCAAGGGTCTGGGCGCCGGCGCGAACCCGGAAGTGGGCCGCCAGGCCGCGCTGGAAGATCGCGAGCGCATCATGGACGCGCTGCAGGGCGCGGACATGGTGTTCATCACCGCCGGCATGGGCGGCGGCACCGGCACTGGCGCCGCACCGGTGGTCGCGCAGCTGGCCAAGGAGATGGGCATCCTGACCGTCGCCGTGGTCACCAAGCCGTTCCCGTTCGAAGGCCGCCGCCGCATGCAGGTGGCGCTGAAGGGCATCGAGGAACTGAGCCAGCATTGCGACTCGCTGATCACCATCCCCAACGAAAAGCTGATCACCGTGCTCGGCCGCAACGCCACCATGATCCAGGCGTTCCGCGCCGCCAACGACGTGCTGCAGGGCGCCGTGCAGGGCATCGCCGACCTGATCGTGCGCCCGGGCCTGATCAACGTCGACTTCGCCGACGTGCGCACCGTGATGTCGGAAATGGGCCTGGCGATGATGGGCACCGGCTCGGCCCGCGGCGACGACCGCGCGCAGGCGGCGGCCGAAGCGGCGATCCAGAACCCGCTGCTGGACGACGTCAACCTGGCCGGCGCCAACGGCATCCTGGTCAACATCACCGCCGGTCCGGATTTCACCATGGCCGAGTTCGACGAGATCGGCCGCACCATCGAGGGCTTTTCCTCGGAGGACGCGACCGTGGTGGTCGGCACCGTGCTGGATCCGGACATGCAGGACGAAGTCCGCGTGACCGTGGTCGCCACCGGCCTGAACCGTGCGGTGTCGCGCCAGTCGCAGCGTCCGGAGCAGCGCGCGCCGATCAAGCTGGTGCGCAACGCGACCACCGGCCAGCCGGAATTCGGCGACTTCGACCACGGCGGCGACGCCGTGTCCAAGGCGGTCGGCGGCGCGATGGGCCTGGGCCTGCGGCGTCCGAGCAGCGATGCGATGGGCGCGTCCGCACCGGCCCCGGCGGCGGCCGACCTGCCGAACGACTACCTGGACATCCCGGCGTTCTTGCGCCGCCAGGCGGACTGACGCTTCGCCAGGCCGGCCCCGTGCCGGCCGCAACACCGCCGATCGGGCCTGTCCGCCCGGGCGGCGCGCCGTGTCCTTTGCTGCCGGGTCGCCTCGACCCGGCAGGTTTTTGCGACCGCGACGCCGGCCTGCGCCAGCGTTGCGCAAATAGGATGCTGTGACCGTATTGTTAAAATTTGGCTAAACGCGTGATATTCTCGATTCCGTTCAGTTCCCGTCTGAGCGGACGTTTCCAAACTGTCTCCCATGACCCAGCAACGCACCCTCAAGAACACGATCCGCGCCACCGGCGTGGGCCTGCATAGCGGCGACAAGGTGTACATGACCCTGCGTCCTGCACCGGCCGATCACGGCATCGTGTTCAGGCGCGTCGACCTGGAACCTGCAGTGGAAGTGCCGGCCGATGCCGAGCTGGTCACCGAGACCACGTTGTGCACCGGGCTGAGCCGTGGCGAGGCCAAGATCCAGACGGTGGAACACCTGATGTCGGCGATGGCCGGCCTCGGCGTGGACAACGCCATCGTCGAGCTGTCCTCGGCCGAATTGCCGATCATGGACGGTTCCTCCGGCCCGTTCGTGTTCCTGCTGCAGTCCGCAGGCATCGTCGAGCAGGGCAAGCCCAAGCGTTTCATCCGCATCAAGCGTCCGGTGGAAGTGCGCGACGGCGACAAGATCGCCCGCTTCGAGCCGTACGACGGCTACAAGCTGGGCTTCACCATCCAGTTCGACCACCCGATGATCCCGGCCAAGCAGTCGCGCCAGGAAATCGAGTTCTCGACCATGGCCTACATCAAGGAAATCTCCCGCGCGCGCACCTTCGGTTTCATGCGCGACCTGGAGTACATGCGCGAACGCAACCTGGGCCTGGGCGGATCGATGGACAACGCCATCGTGCTCGACGAGTTCCGCGTGCTCAACGACGACGGCCTGCGCTACGCCGACGAGTTCGTGCGCCACAAGATCCTCGATGCGATCGGCGACCTGTACCTGGCCGGCGGCGCCATCCTCGGCGCCTACGAAGGCTACAAATCCGGCCATGCGCTGAACAACAAGCTGGTGCGCGCGCTGCTCGCCGAGCAGGCCGCATGGGAATGGGTGAGCTTCGATTCCCAGGCCGTGCCGGCACCGGTGGCCTACGGGGCCGTGGCCTACGCCTAAAGTTTCGCGCCCCGCGGCCGGGGGGCGGTTTGGCATCACGGAACGGGCGATCCGTCGGATCTTTGGCCCTTCTTAACTTATATTTAACGAATCGATAACGACCTCGACGCCGGCGCCCGCTAGGATGCGTCGGGTCGTGACGTGCGTGTCTACGTACGCAGACCGCGCCGGCCGGAGGCCGTCGCTGCTTCAGGCGTCGTGGAATCGATGTCCTGCAAGGACGCCAGCGCGTCGCGCAATCCCTTGTGCGTCGCGGCGGAAACCGGTGCTGGCTTGCTTCTTGCCTGCTGCATTGGGGAATGCGCGGATGCAGTCGCAATCTTGACGGTCACCCTGGTGGCCTTCAGCCCGAGGGACCGGGCCGCAGCGAGGATATCGGCCTCGGCGAGCCTTACCCGGGCGTGCCAGATCGGAGAATCAACGAGGAAAACGAGCTGTTCGCCGTTCACATTGGCCAACCGACACCGGGCGGCCAGATTCGGCGGCAGATGGGGGCGCAACTGTCGGTCCAGCGCGTCGAGCCACAAGGCACGCCGCAACGGGTCGCCCACCTTGTCCGCCAATGCGGCGTCCAACGCCGGCATCGGCGCGGTGGTATGGCCCTCGCCGGACTTTCGCTTAGACATGAAAACTCATATGGCGTTTAAGAAGATCGTAATCAATTCGCGTGAAAAGGGGATAAAGGATCTGCCGTGGCGGCTGCGCGAGTTCGCAGACCGGCGTCCCCTCGCCGTACTAGGCTCGGTATTGGCGGTGGGCATGGTACTCGGCATCGGCGTCAGCGCCGCGACCGGCTTCGTCGGTTCGGCGCAGCTGCGGGCCAAGGTGGAGCGGCAGGACGCGGAGCTGGCGCAGGTGCGCCGCGACGCGCAGACCCAGGTCAACGCGCTGGCCGCGCGGCTGGGCGAACTGCAGGCGCAGGCCACGCGCCTGAACGCGCTCGGCGAACGCCTGACCCGCATGGGCAAGCTGCAGGACGGCGAATTCGACTTCGACCAGCCGGTCGGCGTCGGTGGCGGCGACGACGAGGTCAGCCAGGACATGCCGGCGCCGCAGCTGAGCAAGGAACTGGACGGGCTGCAGCAGCAGTTCGCCACCTCCGGCCAGCAGCTGTCGGTGCTCGAATCGTTGCTGTTCGACCACCAGCTCGACCAGAACGCGGTGCCGTCGCGGATGCCGATCCGCAACAGTTACATCACCTCCGGTTTCGGCGGCCGTGCCGATCCGTTCGGCCGTGGCGCCGGCAACCACAAGGGCATCGACTTCCACGCCAATGTCGGCGACCCGGTGCTGGCCGTGGCCGATGGCGTGGTCAGCTACTCGGGCGTGCGTGGCGGCTACGGCAACGTGGTCGAGGTCGATCACGGCAACGGCTATGTCACCCGCTACGCGCACAATTCGCGGCTCTCGGTGAAGGTCGGCGATCTGGTGCGGGTCGGCCAGGAAGTGGCCAAGGCCGGCTCCACCGGCCGTTCCACCGGCGCGCACGTGCATTTCGAGGTCTGGAAGGACGGCGTGGTGATGAATCCGGCCAAGTTCCTCGGCGATGGCGCCACCCCGGTGGGCCGCCGCGGCCGCGGCTGAGTCGGGCCTGGGGCGGCCTGCCGGCGCTTGAATCGCCGGAGCCCGCCCCAAGCTACAATACGCTTTGCCACGACAGGGCGCCTCGCGCCCTGTTTCGTTTGCGGCCCGCCGATTCCCTGGGGGATTGGGCCGTACGGGCGTTCCTTTCCAACCGGTTCCTTCAATGATCAACAGTCTGCTTACCCGCGTTTTCGGTAGTCGCAACGAACGCCAGCTGCGCCAGCTCCACCGTATCGTCGCCAAGATCAATGCGCTGGAACCGGAGATGGAGCAGCTCTCCGACGCGCAGCTGCAGGCCAAGACTCCGGAACTGCGCGGGCGCATCGCCGGCGGCGAGACCCTGGACAAGGTGCTGCCGGAAGCGTTCGCGGTGTGCCGCGAGGCCAGCCGCCGCGTGCTCGGCATGCGCCACTACGACGTGCAGCTGATCGGCGGCATGGTCCTGCACCTGGGCAAGATCGCGGAAATGCGCACCGGCGAAGGCAAGACCCTGGTGGCGACGCTGCCGGTGTACCTCAACGCGCTGGAAGACAAGGGCGTGCACGTGGTCACCGTCAACGACTACCTGGCGCGCCGCGACGCCGCGCAGATGGGCAAGCTGTACAACTGGCTGGGGCTGAGCGTGGGCGTGGTCTATCCGGGCATGCCGCACAGCGACAAGCACGCCGCCTACGCCGCCGACATCACCTACGGCACCAACAACGAATTCGGCTTCGACTACCTGCGCGACAACATGGCGCTGTCCAAGGCCGACCGCTTCCAGCGCGGGCTCAACTACGCCATCGTCGACGAAGTCGACTCGATCCTGATCGACGAGGCGCGCACCCCGCTGATCATCTCCGGCCCGGCCGACGATTCGCCGGAGCTGTACATCCGCGTCAACCGCATCGTGCCGCAGCTGACCAAACAGGAGTCCGAGGAAGGCGAGGGCGACTTCTGGGTCGACGAGAAGGGCAAGCAGGTGCATCTGTCCGAGGCGGGCATGGAGCACGCCGAAGAACTGCTGCGCGCGGCCGGGATCCTGAGCAACGAGGAAGACCGCCTGTACGGCGCGCAGAACCTCAGCGTGGTGCATCACCTCAACGCCGCGCTGCGCGCGCACGCGATCTACCAGCGCGACGTGGACTACATCGTGCGCGACGGCGAGGTGGTCATCGTCGACGAATTCACCGGCCGCACCCTGCCGGGCCGGCGCTGGTCCGACGGCCTGCACCAGGCGGTGGAAGCGAAGGAAGGCGTGCCGGTGCAGCGCGAGAACCAGACGCTGGCCAGCATCACCTTCCAGAACCTGTTCCGCATGTACAAGAAGCTGTCCGGCATGACCGGTACGGCCGATACCGAAGCCTACGAATTCCAGAGCATCTATGGCCTGGAAGTGGTGGTGATCCCGACCAACCGCCCGACCATCCGCAAGGACTGGCCGGACCAGGTGTTCCTCAACCGCCAGGGCAAGTTCAACGCGGTGCTCGCCGACATCGAGGATTGCGCCAAGCGCGGCCAGCCGGTGCTGGTCGGCACCACCTCGATCGAAACCTCCGAGATGCTCTCAGAGCACCTACGCAAGGCGGGCGTGAAGCACGAGGTGCTCAACGCCAAGCAGCACGAACGCGAGGCGCAGATCGTCGCCAACGCCGGCCAGCCGGGTGCGGTGACCATCGCCACCAACATGGCCGGCCGCGGTACCGACATCGTGCTCGGTGGCTCGCTGGAAGCGGAACTGCACGCGCTGGGCGAGGACCTGAGCGAGGCCGAGCGCGCGCGCCTGAAGGCCGCCTGGCAGGAGCGCCACGACGCGGTCAAGGCCGCCGGCGGCCTGCACATCATCGGCACCGAGCGCCACGAGTCGCGGCGTATCGACAACCAGCTGCGCGGCCGTTCCGGCCGCCAGGGCGATCCGGGTTCCTCGCGCTTCTACCTGTCGCTGGAAGACAACCTGATGCGCATCTTCGCCTCCGACTGGGTGCAGAAGGCGATGCGGATGATGGGCATGAAGGAAGACGACGTCATCGAGGACCGCATGGTCAGCCGCCAGATCGAAAAGGCGCAGCGCAAGGTCGAAGCGCACAACTTCGACATCCGCAAGAATCTGCTCGACTTCGACGACGTCAACAACGACCAGCGCAAGGTGATCTACGCGCAGCGCGACGAGCTGCTCGATGCCGAGTCGGTCAAGGACAACGTCGACGGCATTCGCGACGACGTGATCTACGACCTGGTGGCGCGTTTCGTGCCGCCGAACTCGATCGACGAGCAGTGGGACCTGGCCGGCCTGGAAGCGACCCTGTCCAGCGAGCTGGGCCTGACGCTGTCGCTGACCGACCTGGTCAAGCGCCAAGAGGAACTGGATGCGGCCGGCATCGCCGAGAAGGTGCGCGAGGAAGTCGATCGCCATTTCCAGGAGAAGGAATCGGCGATCGGCGGCGAGACCATGCGCGCGCTGGAGAAGCACGTGATGCTGACCGTGCTCGACCAGAGCTGGAAGGAGCATCTGGCGCGCATGGACTACCTGCGCCAGGGCATCCACCTGCGCGGTTACGCGCAGAAGCAGCCCAAGCAGGAATACAAGAAGGAAGCCTTCGAACTGTTCTCGGAGATGCTCGAGCACGCCAAGCGCGAGGTGGTGACCCTGCTGGCGCGCGTGCGCATCCGCAGCGAGGAAGAGGTGGCGGCGCTGGAGGCGCAGGAACGGCAGCAGATGGAGGCGCAACTGCGCCAGGCGCAGTTCCAGCACCAGGATGCCGGCGGCTACAGCGCCGACGAGGAAGCCGCGCAGGTCGCGCTGGGCGCCAACCCGCCGCAGGTGGCGCAGGTCACCCGCGAGGCGCCCAAGGTCGGCCGCAACGATCCGTGCCCGTGCGGCAGCGGCAAGAAGTACAAGCATTGCCATGGGCAGTTGAGCTGAGAGCGCTGTTGCGCAATCGCGCAACAGCTCCACGTTTGGCTTCGCAAAACGCGGGGCGGCTTATCAGCCTATAAATCCCCGCCCCTGTGGGCGCGCCCCTTTACCAAGGGCGTTCTTTCTCCCCTCGGGACCATGGCCCCCTTCGGGGGAAGGTGCCCCGAAGGGACGGGTGGGGGTACGAGCACAGGCTTGTGCACCCAAACTCAGCGAGACGCTTTCGCGCCGTACCCTCACCCCAACCCCTCTCCCGGTGGGAGAGGGGCTAGTCGGCTGTTCCCTTCTCCCATCGGGAGAAGGTGCCCCGCAGGGGCGGATGAGGGTACGGGCGCAGCCTCGTGCACCCAAACTCCACGAGCCGCTTTCGCGCCGGACCCTCACCCCAACCCCTCTCCCGATGGGGAGAGGGGCTCAGCTGTTCCCTTCTCCCATCGGGAGAAGGTGCCCCGCAGGGGCGGATGAGGGTACGGGCGCAGCCTCGTGCACCCAAACTCCACGAGCCGCTTCGCGCCGGACCCTCACCCCAACCCCTCTCCCGATGGGAGAGGGGCTAGGCTTTGCTCTAGACGAGGTGCGGTGATTGATCAAACTTCTGTATCTGCGGCCCTGCCTTGTGCGGGGCGTTTTCTTTTTGGGGAAGGCCCGGATGGGAATGCTTGCCGGTGTGGCGTGTCGCGGATCCTGCGGGTAGGGTGCGCGGTGTCGCCGTTGCCGTTGGATGCATGCCGTGGAGCCTTCCGCCAGTCTCGAATTGAAGGTGTTCGTGCCGGCGCGCGACTTTGCGCTGTCCGTGGATTTCTATCGCGAGGTGGGCTTCGTGCCGGAGCCGCTTGGCGACGGACTCGTCTGTTTTCGCCATGGCGAGCGCTGTGCGTTCCTGTTGCAGGATTTCTACGAGCAGGGGCTGGCGCACAACCTGATGCTGCACCTGACGGTGGCGGACGCAGATGCGTGGTGGCGGCGCCTTGAGGCGGCCGATCTGGCCGGCCGCTACGGTGCGCGCGTCGGCGTGCCGGAGGATCGGCCCTGGGGCATGCGCGACTTCACCCTGCACGATCCGGGCGGGGTGCTGTGGCGGATCGGGCACGACTTGCCTGGGTGAGAGCGGGGCCGAGTTCGGGCGGTGTCGGTGCCGCCGGCACGCCGGCCGTGCGTTGTTTGCAAATGGCCGCATGCGGTCGGTTTCGTCGTTTTCCCTGGCCGTCCAGGCAGCTGCTTCGCCGTTGGCCGACTGCGTGCGGATCGCTGCCGCGATGCGCGGATCGCCGACGATGTGAACCGGATTCATTGCGTTGGCACCGCCGAAGACGGCAAGCTTGCGCCATGTCCGAACCGCTCAGATCCATCCACGTCGTCGCCGGGGTCATCACCGATGTCCGCGGCCGTATCCTGTTGGCCCGGCGTACCGAGGGGCGCGATCTCGCCGGCCTGTGGGAGTTCCCCGGCGGCAAGCGCGAGCCGGGCGAGTCCTCCGAGCAGGCGCTGGTACGCGAGCTGCAAGAGGAACTGGGCATCGAGGCGACGGTCGGCGCGCACCTGATGGAAGTGCCGCAGCGCTATCCGGACAAGCGGCTGCGCCTGGAGATGCGCCAGGTGCTGTCGTGGAAGGGCACTGCGCGCGGCCGCGAAGGCCAGGCGCTGACCTGGGTGGCGCCGGACAAGCTGGGCCGCTATGCGATGCCGCCGGCCGACCAGCCGGTGGTGGCGATGCTGCGCCAGCCCGATCGCTATCTGGTGACGCCGGAGCCGGTCGATCCCGAGCGCTGGCTGGCGTCGCTGGAGCGCGCGCTGCAAGGCGGCGTGCAGCGCGTGCAGCTGCGTGCGCGCAGCCTGCCGGCTGCGCATTGGCAGCCGCTGGCGCGGGCCGCGGCGGCGTTGTGCGGGGCGCGTGGCGTGCAGGTGTTGCTCAACCGCGATCTGGCCCTGGCGCAGGAGTTGGGCGTCGGCGTGCACCTCGGCGCGGAGCAGTTGCCACAGTTCGACGCGCGTCCGTTGCCGGCGGGGCAGTGCGTTGCCGCGTCCTGCCATAGCGTGGATGAGCTGCGGGCGGCGCAGCGGCTGGGTTGCGATTTCGCGGTGGTCGGCCCGCTGGCCGCCACCGCCAGCCATCCCGGCGCCGCGCCATTGGGATGGGAGGCGTTCGAGCGCCTGCGCGAGGAAGTGGCGCTGCCGCTGTACCCGATCGGCGGCCTGCTGCCGGCGCAGGTGGCCGAAGCGCGCCGCCATGGCGGCCAGGGGATCGCCGCGATCCGCGGGCTGTGGCCATTGGATGTGGACGCTGCCTGAGTGTCGGCGCGCGCGGGTGGCGGAAGGCCACTCGCCAGCCGCTGCAACTGCGCTGCGCCGGCTGCAACTCCTGCGCGCGATGCGCTAGAAGCTGATCCAGAAGCAGTTGTACTGCCGGCGCAGGCTCAACACGGTCGAGGTCGGCGTCGCGCTGCCGCCGAGGGTCTGCTCCAGGCGCAATGCGGTCGCGCGTGAGCGCGGCGGCATGGCGCTGCCGTCGAGCGCGGCGCTGGTCGATGCCGCCGCCGCAGGCATGGCGTCGGTCGTGCGTCGCTCCGCGGTAGCCAGGGTATCGGCAGTGGCGGGCGCGGCTGGCGGATACGCCGCCGGTTCCGGCGACACCGGCACGATCGCGACCAGTGGCCGCTGGGTGATCGCATCGAGGCGGTCGAGGATGCGCCGCGCCGCTTCGTCCGAGACGCCGTTCCACCAATACAGCGTGGACAGGCGATTGACGTCGCGTGCATCCACCGCGGTGCGGATCTGCTGCGCCAGTTCGCTGAGCCGGCGCACGCACTGCGGCCGGTACAGGCCGCTGGCGCCTTCGCTGCCCGCACTGGGCGCGGCGCGTGGCGGCAAGCGGTCGATCGCGCCCAGGTCTTCGCAGCGGCGATCGCTGAACACCGTGGCGCCGTCGGCGCCGGTGCAGCGATTCACCTTCTGCGCGGCGGCAGGCGCGGCGCACAGGCAGAGCAACAGGAGGAGCGACGAGGGTGCACGCATCGCGCCAGCCTAGCCGCAGGCCTGGTGTGTGGGAAGCTGCGCCAGGTGAAGATGCGTGCGGTAGCACGTGCGAGGTGCGTGAGCGCGGCAGCTGCGGAATAGGGGATCGGTCCTGATCCTTCGCTAGCACGGTGTGCTCGACTGCTTCGTTCGTCGCGGCTGAAGCCGCTCCTACAGGGTTCGGAAGGGCGGGCGTCAAGATTCCTGTAGGAGGGGCTTCAGTCCCGACCGGTCGGTTGCGGCGCCAGCGAGGTTTCCCATCGCGTCTGTCGCGGCTGAAGCCGCTCCTACAGGATGCAGGCTATGTGCGGGTCTTTGTGGGAGGGACTTCAGTCCCGACGCATTGCGCCATCCGGCGCTTGTCCTTGCCTCCGCTACCGTTGCCATCCCATCGCGTACGCAACGAGGACCATGGCGCTCACGCCAGGCGCGACAGCACGCTGACGGTGGGCTTGGCCAGGTTGAGCGTGTAGAAGTGCAGCGACGGCGCGCCGCCGGCGAGCAGGCGTTCGCACAGCGCCGCGACCAGGTCGGCGCCGAACTCGCGGATGGCGTCGGCATCGTCACCCAGCGCCTGCATGCGCTTGCCGATCCAGCGCGGGATCTCCGCGCCGCATTGCTCGGAGAACCGCCGCAGCTGGCTGAAATTGGAGATCGGCATGATCCCCGGCACGATCGGGATCTGCACGCCGAGCTTGCGCACTTCGTCGACGAAATGGAAATACGCGTCGGCGTTGTAGAAATACTGGGTGATCGCGCCATCGGCGCCGGCATCGACCTTGGCCTTGAAGTGGCGCAGATCGCTCAGCGCGTCGCTGGCCTGCGGATGCGTCTCCGGATACGCGCCGACCTCCAGATGGAAGGCGTCGCCGTGCTCGGCGCGGATGAAGGCGATCAGGTCCGCGGCGTAGCGCAGGTCGCCGGGGTGGCCCATGCCCGAGGGCAGGTCGCCGCGCAGCGCGACCAGGCGCCGGCAGCCGATCGCGCGATACAGCTTGAGCAGTTCGCGGATCTCTTCGCGGCTGCCGCCGACGCAGGACAGGTGCGGCGCCGCCTCGAAGCCGTGGTGCTGTTTCAGATGGCGCACCGTCTCGGAGGTGTAGCTCAGCGTCGAGCCGCCAGCGCCGAAGGTGCACGATACGTACTCCGGCGCGTAGGTCTTCAGGCGCGCGGCGGTGCGGTCCAGCTGCGCACGCTGTTCGTCGGTCTTGGGCGGGTAGAACTCGAAACTGATGGCGGTCATGGGCGCGGCGCGTCAGGTGAAGGCTGAAGTATATCTCTTCATCCGGATGGATGTGCAATTAGTGGCGGTCCCGGTCGTGCGCCGGCTGGCACGCTAGCCGGCGTTTGCCACGTGGGCGACGCTCGAAATGCCGCGCAGGTGCGCGATCCGCGGCCGATCGGTGCCGCGGCGAGCGCGGAATGCGATCGGCTGCGAGCGATGCGCATGGCCTGCGCGCTAACCGCCATTGTTCGTGAATGGCGGCCGGCAAGCGCCGGCCGGGATTGGTGCGGGCGGCATCGGCTGCAGCGCAGCCGTGCGGCAGCGGGCGCCGCCGCACGGCTGTGCAAGGCGCGCCAGGATCAGCGCTTCCACATCCTCGCCTGCCGCGGCGGCAGGCTGAAGGTGTAGCTGCCGCTGGAAATGCGCACCATGCTGCCCGAGCCGAGCGCGTCGCTGTAGTCCACGTTCCAGCGCAGCACGCTGCCGTTCATCGCCACCGTGGCGCTGACCGCGGTGCCGCACTTGTTGATGCCGACGATGCCCAGATCGCCGCGGCGGAACAGCAGGTGGCAGGCGTCGTGCGACAGCACCTGCATGTCGCTGCCCTGCGCGGCATTGTGGAAGCCGATCATGCGCTTGAGGTCGTCGCGCTGGTAGGCGTTCACCCAGCGGTTGTCGCCGCTCTCGTTGTTGTCCGAGTACACCATCGGCACGCCGCCGTCGCGGCCGAGCAGATAGGCGTAGGCCAGGGTCTCGTCGACCGGGTCGAGGATCGCGTAGCGGAAGCCGGCGTTGTTGGGGATGTCGTGGGTGACGGCGAAGGTCACCGCGCGCGCGCCGGGCAGCGCCTGGCCGTAGGCGCCCGGATCGACCAGCAGGTCCATGCTGCCGCCGTAGGCGAAGGCGTTGCGGATCGAGTTGAACAGCGGGAAATCGTAGGCGGCATGCGGTGTGGCCTGCAGATAGGGCGCCAGAAACTGGTCGTAGTCGGCATTGCCGGTGCCGCCGCCGGTGATGACTTCGCCGAACACGTGCACGCCGGAGCGGATGCCCGAATCCAGTACGCGGTTGAGGTGGTCGAAGGTCATGTGCTTGGCCGCGTCGATGCGGAAGCCGGTGACACCCAGCGCCTTCAGCGCCAGCAGGTAGTTGCGTTCCTGCTGCACCACCCAGTCGTTGCCGACCAGGTCGGGCAAGCCCGGATCGCTGCCGCCACCGCAGATGCGGTAGGTGCGGACCTGGTAGGCATCGGTGTAGTCGGTGATGCATTGCGCGGGGCCGAAGTCGCCGGCGCCGAGGAAATTCACCGACAGGTCGCCGAACAGCCGCAGCGCCGCGTAGCGCGACGGATCGGCGGCGTACTGCGAGAGCACGGCGCTGCCCGGATAGTTCAGGTCCGAACGCGTTGCCGCTTCGTTGGCCATGTGGTTGAGGACCACGTCGGCATAGGTTTCCACGCCGACATCGGCGAGCGCCTGCACCATGCTGGCGAAGTCCTCGGTGTCGCCGAGCGGATTGTCGATCACACGCATGTCCTGCGGCTGGTAGCGCGCCCACCATTCGCTGCCCTGCGAGCGATAGGCCGGCGCCACCATCACCTTGCGATACCCGGCGGCGGCGATCTGCGCCGCGCGCGCTTCCACGGTGGCGTAGGGCCAGTTGAACGCGTGCAGGATGACATCGGCCTGGGCGCTGGCGGTGACCAGGGCCAGCAGCAGGCCGACGAGGAACAGGCGCCAGCGGTGCGGGCGCGATGGGACGATGGGAGCGGCGGGCAGGTCGCGCATCACATGGGTCTCCTTGGTGGAAGTGCGCAGGCGAAGCGCCTGCGTGTGGGCTGTATCCCCGGCAGCGGCACAGGGAATGCAGCGGTGAGCGATGCTAAGCGCGCATCGCGGCGCAGCATGGGTGCGCTACATACGTATTCATTGCAGTGCCGGTCGAAAGCGGGATCGGTATCTGGTTCTGCGGTCCTGGCTGCGCGGCGTGGCGCTGGGTTCCTGTGTGCGCCCATAGGCGGTCGGATAGGCTTGCTTGCTGTCCGGCGAGTGCCTTGCGTTGTTCCTCGATGGGTCGCGTTGCAGATCGCGGCATGCCTGGAGATGCGATCGGTTGCGTGCATCCGGTAGCACGCGTGGTCCTTGGCGGTCGCGCGGCATGTCGCGGTCCATGCGGCGCAAGCGATCACGACACGCCAACGCGGGCATGCGATGCCACGCGCGCCGGCCCGTACTTGCACTGCGCAAGGCGACCAGGTTTTTCCGATGCTAAAGTCACGTGCATCACCTGTACACGTGGACTGCACCATGACATTCGATGCCTTCTATCCGATCGGTACCCCCGGCACGCCATGGGGCCCGGCGGAAAAAGCGGCCTGGCTGGCGCGGCAGCGCCGGCAGCGCAGCTACCAGGCGGACGTCGTGGTGGCGATCGAGCGCCTGCGCGGGTCTTGGGATGTCGTGGAATACGGCGAGCTGGCGTATGCCGAAGAGTGTTATCCGCTGCTGGCGCTGCGCAGCCGCGGATGGGACGACACGCTGCCGTGCATGCTGGTGACCGGCGGCGTGCACGGCTACGAGACCAGCGGCGTGCACGGCGCGCTGCAGTTCGCCGAACGCCACGCGGACGCGTATGCCGGCCGCGCCAACCTGCTGGTGGCGCCGTGCGTGAGTCCATGGGCCTACGAGCGGATCCATCGCTGGAACGCCGACGCCATCGATCCGAACCGGTCGTTCCGTAATGACAGTCCGGCCCAGGAATCGGCAGCGCTGCTGCGGCTGGTCGCGCCGCTGCGGGGGCGGATCGCGATGCACATCGACCTGCACGAGACCACCGACAGCGACGAGTCCGAATTCCGTCCGGCGCTGGCCGCGCGCGACGGCGCCGCCTACGAACCCGGTAGCATTCCCGACGGTTTCTACCTGGTCGGCGACAGCGACAATCCGCAGCCGGCGTTCCAGCAGGCGGTGGTGGCCGCGGTCGCGCAGGTCACCCATATCGCGCCGGCCGACGCCGAGGGCGAGATCATCGGTTCGCCGGTGGTGGCGCATGGCGTCATCAACTATCCGGTGAAGCAGCTGGGGTTGTGCGCAGGCATCAGCGACGCGCGCTACACCACGACGACCGAGGTCTATCCGGACAGCCCAACGGCCACGCCCGAGCAGTGCAATGCCGCGCAGGTGGCGGCGATTCGCGCCGCGATCGACTACGCGTTGGCGCATCCGTAGTCGGTGCCGCCTGGGTGAGGGCGTGCGAGGTGGCTTGCCCGCACAGGAACGGCGCGCCGCGCAGTTCTGCACTGACCCGGGCCGATGCCAAGTTCGACGCCGCGCTATGTCCTCTGTTCCTTGTAGGAGGGGCTTCAGCCCCGACGCTTTCCCGATAAAGCATCGGGGTTGAAACTCCTTCGACACAAGCACGAGCAAAGGGTGTCGGCGATCAGGGCCCATGCGATCCCGGCGCCGTGCATGCGGTTGCCCGCGGTGTCCATCGCCCACCGGGCACGCTACGCTAGCTCGCTCCTCGTGCCCGCAGCCGCCATGTCCATCGTCCTCACTCCCTTCGCCCGCACCCGCCTGTTCCCGCGCGACGCGCGCCGCAACGCGATCCAGGACTGCACGCCGGACCAGTTCGAGCGCCAGCTCAACGAGGCCACGCCGCTGCGGGTGCTGGATGGCTATGCGCCGTTCTGCAAGCTGCACGTGCATCCGAACTGGACCTCCACCCGCTGCCTGACAGTGCCGATCACCGAGGCCAATCGCCACCTGCTGCGTTCCGGTTACGAGGCGCGCAGCAGGGAGGAATTGCCGGTGCTGGTGCGCTGGTTCGAAGGCGTCGAACCACCGGTCGCCGCGTACCTGCTGCCGATCCTCTACAGCCGCGAACAACTGGCACGCGAGGGCGCGCCGATCGAGGCTGACTGGGGCGTGGTCGGTTGCCTCTATACCGCCGAGCCGCAGGAGATCCCGATGGCGCCGATCACCATGCTGCGCAATGCGCTGGGCGTGGAGGAGGGTGGCTCGGGCGTGGCGCTGGACCGCGAGGCCTACCGACGCAGCGTGGCGTTCTGGGAACGCAATGCGAATTGGCGGCCATAGAGCGTGTCGGCCCCCGCGAGTTGCGTGGGTTGGAAAAGAGGACAGTCGTAGCAGGCCTCGGCTTTAGCCCCTCTCCCCCCGGGAGAGGGGTTGGGGTGAGGGTACGTCACCAGGCGCATCGCCGAACCGGCTCCCGGCAACAGCGGCGGCAACGATGATAAACCCTCGTAGCGCACGTCATCGTTCGAGAAGGTCAACAACGGATTCGTCGCGGATGACGCAGCAGCTTGCACCTTGATCGGTGCGGTGGTGGCCGGCACCGGATGAAGCGAGTCACGCTGCTGATGGCGAACGTTCTTCAGTGCCCAGCGCCTGCTCGCGCCATCAGTATGTCGCGCCGTCGATCCAGGAGCGGCCGGTTGCCCAGGTAGAGACTTGGCGACCAAGTGATTGCGACAACCGTCGCTGCCTCGGACTCCGACAGCGCGCTCATGGGTTTGGCATACAGCCGCTGCGAGAGCTTGCTGAGACCATGGTCCGAGCCGTTGTAGGACAGCGTGCTGTACAGCGCCAAGATCTCGTGCTGCGACAGATGCAGCGAGACCAGCAGATCCCAAAGCATCGTATGCGCCTGCCAGGCGAACATGCTTCCATCGCGCGATACGCTCAGACGCGTGACCAGCAGGCGGGCGACGACGGTGGATGGCGGATAGTCGGGCCGTTGCGACGCGAGGATATAGCGCCGGATCGCTGGCGGCGGGTCGCGATCCTCCGCTGCAGCCGATTGCAGGATGGCCCGAATGTCCGCCTTGCGTGGCTGGAACACCATCATGTCGTAGGTAGCAAACGCGGCGATCGATGCCAGCAAGAGTGCCGAAATTATCGCCATTGCCGATCTTGCGATGCCTTTCATGGGACGCCGCTCATCCGGATCGCGTCAGTTCGCAAAGCACGCCTTGTGCGCGCCAGCCGTGGTTCTGCGCCGCCGAGCAGGAGCCATGCTCCGGGCAATCCGCACAGATCCTTGCCCTCTGATCATGATGTCCGTCCTCTGGATACACGCCAACGCGACGCTAGCACTCGTCTCTACGGTCTACAAGCGACCCTGCTCGGTGGAACTCGGCCGTTCCGCTATGCCTGGAGTTCTCGAAGGCATCCAGTGATCGAACAAAAAACGGGCGCCTTTCGGCGCCCGTTTCCTAAGCTCTTCGCGTTCGGCGGATAAACCCGCCAACCACTCAGTACCGGTAATGCTCCGGCTTGTACGGACCATCCACCGACACGCCAAGGTAGGCGGCCTGGTCGTCGCTGAGCTTGGTCAGCTTCACGCCGATCTTTTCCAGGTGCAGGCGCGCCACTTCCTCGTCCAGCTTCTTCGGCAGGCGGTAGACCTGCTTCTCGTAGCTGTCCTTGTTCTGCCACAGGTCGATCTGCGCCAGGGTCTGGTTGGCGAAGCTGTTGGACATCACGAAGCTGGGGTGGCCGGTGGCGCAGCCCAGGTTGACCAGGCGGCCTTCGGCCAGCAGGAAGATCGCGTTGCCGTTCGGGAACACGAACTTGTCCACCTGCGGCTTGATGTTGATCTTCTGCACGCCCGGGTACTTGTACAGCGCCTCGACCTGGATCTCGTTGTCGAAGTGGCCGATGTTGCAGACGATGGCCTGATCCTTCATCTGCGTCAGGTGCTCGATGCGGATGATGTCCTTGTTGCCGGTGGTGGTGACGTAGATATCGGCCTGGCCCAGGCTGTCTTCGACGGTGTTGACCTCGAAGCCTTCCATCGCCGCCTGCAGCGCGCAGATCGGGTCGATCTCGGTGACGATGACGCGAGCGCCGTAGGCGCGCAGGCTGTGCGCCGAGCCCTTGCCGACGTCGCCGTAGCCGCAGACCACGGCGACCTTGCCGGCCAGCATCACGTCCATCGCGCGCTTGAGGCCGTCGGCCAGCGACTCGCGGCAGCCGTACAGGTTGTCGAACTTGCTCTTGGTCACCGAGTCGTTGACGTTGATCGCCGGCACCAGCAGGGTGCCGGCCTCGGCCAGCTGGTACAGGCGGTGCACGCCGGTGGTGGTCTCTTCGGACACGCCCTTCCAGTCCTTGACCACGCGGGTCCAGTAGCCGGGACGCTCGACGGCCACGCGCTTGAGCAGGTTCTTGATCACCTGCTCCTCGTGCGAGGAGGCCGGCTCGTCGACCCACTTGGAGCCGTTCTCCAGCTCATAGCCCTTGTGGATCAGCAGGGTGACGTCGCCGCCGTCGTCCACCACCAGCTCCGGGCCGGTCTGGGTGCCGTCGGCCAGGGTGAAGGTCAGCGCGTCGAGGGTGCAGTCCCAGTATTCCTCCAGGGTCTCGCCCTTCCAGGCGAACACGGGGGTGCCGGTGGCGGCGATCGCCGCGGCGGCGTGGTCCTGGGTGGAGAAGATGTTGCACGAGGCCCAGCGCACGTCGGCGCCGATGTCCTTGAGCGTCTCGATCAGCACCGCGGTCTGGATGGTCATGTGCAGCGAGCCGGTCACGCGCACGCCGGCCAGCGGCTTGGCGGCGGCGTACTGGCGGCGGATCGACATCAGGCCCGGCATCTCGTGCTCGGCGATGTCCAGCTCCTTGCGGCCCCAATCGGCCAGGGAGATGTCGGCGACCTTGTAGTCGCCCTCGGTGGAAAAGCTCTTGAGTGCAGCGTTCATCGGTAGTGCTCCGGTCAATGGCGAGAAAACTCGCGAAGGTCCGGGCGCCGTTGTCGCTCAAGCCTGCCGCCGAGCCTGGCCGGGTCTGCGGGCAGGGAGCCCCGCATCGACACGGTCGCAGCGCCCCTCGGCGGAGGGGTAACCAATTATAGCGGCTGCGACGCAGGGTGCTTGAATGGGCCGCTGCGGCCTGGGACGCAGCGCACGCCGGTCCTGCATCGGCGGCCCGCACCGGGGAGTTCGCCCTTCGGCCGGATGGGCCATCTGCGGTCGCGGCGCTGCGGATGTGGCGTCGTCGCGGCTGCAGTTCTCCCACGGGGCCTGGTGCCCTCGCATGGCCGCGATAGTTCGCATTGAAACCGTTACCATGCTGGGCGAGGGACTAATACTTTTGGGTTAGTCTTGCGGCGCCCCCACCGCCGAGCCATGCGTTTCCGATGAACGAGTACCGCAGCAGCATCGTGTTTGCCACGCCCGATATCCCCTTGCGCGACGACGTCCGCCGACTGGGGGCACTGGTCGGCGACCTGCTCGCCGAGCAGGTGTCTGCGGAGTTCCTCGACGAGATCGAAACCGTCCGCACCACCGCGATCGCGCGCCGCGAAAGCGATGCGCCGCCGTCGTCGCTGAGCGAGCAGCTGTCCGGCCGCACGCCGCGCGACGCCGAGGCGCTGGTGCGCGCCTTCAGCACCTACTTCCAGGTGGTCAACATCGCCGAGCGCGTGCACCGCATCCGCCGCCGCCGCGACTACCAGCGCAGCAGTGCCGATACGCCGCAGCCGGACGGCCTGCACGATGCCTTGCGCCGGCTCAAGGCGCAGGGGGTGAGCGCGCAGGAACTGGGCGAATGGCTGCCGCGCATCGACGTGGAGCCGGTGTTCACCGCGCACCCGACCGAGGCGGTGCGCCGCGCGCTGCTGGAGAAAGAACAACTGATGGTCGCCAGCCTGGTCGACAACCTCGACGGCATGCGCACCCCCGGCGAGCGCGCCACCGATGCGGCGCGCTTCCGCATGGCGCTGACCGCTTCGTGGCAGACCGCCGATTCCTCGCCGGTGCGGCCGACCGTGGACGACGAACGCGAGCACGTCGGCTTCTACCTGACCCAGGTGCTGTACCGGGTGATCCCGGTGATGTACGAGACCCTGGAGCACGCGATCGAGCAGACCTACGGCGAGCCGGTGCCGCTGCCGCGGCTGCTGCGTTTCGGCACCTGGGTCGGCGGCGACATGGACGGCAATCCGAACGTGGATGCCGGCACCATCACCGCCACGCTCGACGCGCAACGCCGCGCGGTGCTGGACCGCTATCTGAAGGAGCTGTGGCAACTGGCCAGCCTTCTCAGCCAATCGACCACGCTGGTGGCGGTCAGCGATGCGCTGCTGGCGCAGCTGGAACGCTACCGGCAGTTGTTGCCGGAGGCGGCGGCCCGCTCGCGGCCGCGCCATGCCGACATGCCGTACCGCCTGCTCAACGACCTGATGCGCGCGCGCCTGCAGGCGACGCTGGACGACGCGCCGGGCGCCTATGCCGCGCCGACCGAACTGGAACAGGACCTGCAGCTGATCCTCGACAGCCTGCAGGCCAACAAGGGCCTGCACGCCGGCTGGTTCGCAGTGCGCCGGTTGCTGTGGCGGGTGCGCAGTTTCGGCTTCCACCTGGCGCGGCTGGACGTGCGCCAGGAGTCCAGCGTGCACGCGCGCGCGGTTGCCGCGGCGCTGGGCGAGGACGAGTGGGACGCGCGTTCGGCGCAGGACCGGGCGCGCGTGCTCGGCGCCTATGCCGGCGGCGAGCAGCCCCTGCCGGCCGCGCCCGAGGATGCCGGCAACGCGCGCCTGGACGCGGTGTTCGCCGCGCTCGCCGATGCGCGCGCGCGCCACGGCGCCGATGCGCTGGGCAGCTACATCATCAGCATGGCGCACAACCGCGCCGACGTGCTGACCGTGCTGGCGCTGGCGCGGCGCGGCGGCCTGGTCGATGCCGGGGGCGCGGTGCCGCTGGACATCGTGCCGCTGTTCGAGACCGTGGACGACCTGCGCGGCGGCACCGATACGCTGCGCGACCTGCTCGCCGACCCGGTCTACCGCCGCCACCTGGCCGCGCGCAACGACGTGCAGATGGTGATGCTCGGCTATTCGGACAGCGGCAAGGACGGCGGCATCGCCGCCTCGCGCTGGGGCCTGCAACGCGCGCAGGTGGAGCTGCTCGAGGCGGCCGCCGAGCTCGGCATCCGCCTGACCTTCTTCCATGGCCGCGGCGGTTCGATCGTGCGCGGCGGCGGCAAGACCACGCGCGCGCTGGACGCGGCGCCGCGCGGCAGCGTCGACGGCCGGCTGCGGGTGACCGAGCAGGGCGAGGTGATCCACCGCAAGTACGGCATCCGCGCGCTGGCGCTGCGTTCGCTGGAGCAGATGACCGGCGCGGTGCTGCTGTCGAGCCTGCGCCCGCGCGCGCCGGAGCCGCGCGAGGACGCGTGGCGGCCGGTGATGGATATCGTCGCCGAGCACAGCACCCGCGCTTACCGCAGCTTCGTCGGCGATGCCGAGTTCATGCGCTATTTCCGCCTGGCCACGCCGATCGACGTGATCGAGCGGATGACCCTGGGCTCGCGGCCGTCGCGGCGACTGGGCCAGGACGCGGCGCTGGACAACCTGCGCGCCATCCCGTGGGTGTTCGCCTGGAGCCAGGCGCGCGCGGTGATCCCGGGCTGGTACGGCGTCGGCAGCGGCCTGCGCGCGGCGGTGGAGGCCGGCCACGAGGACACGCTGCGCGAGATGGCCGCCGACTGGCCGTTCTTCCGCACCTTCCTCGACGACATCGCGATGGTGCTGTCCAAGGGCGACCTCAACATCGCCGAGATGTTCTCGCGCCTGGCCGGGCCGCTGCACAAGCGCTTCTTCCCGCGCATTCGCGACGAACTGGCGCTGACCAAGGGCTGGGTGAAATCGCTGACCGGGCAGGCCTCGCTGCTGCAGCACGACCCGCGGCTGGCGTTGTCGATCCGCCTGCGCAATCCCTACATCGATCCGATCAGCGTGTTGCAGGTGGACCTGCTGCAGCGCTGGCGAGCCACCGATGGCGAGGACGATGACCTGCTGCGGGCGTTGGTGGCCTGCGTCAACGGCGTCTCGCAGGGCGTTCAGAACACGGGCTGATCGGCCTCCGATGGGCCGCCGCCGCACGGCCGGCGCGGCGGTGGAGAGGCCCGGCTGCAATGCCGGGCTTGCAAGCGGACAAAATTGTCCGATAATCCGCGGCATGGACCTGCGAACCGATGCCGCCCAACGCCGCTGCCTGCTGCTCGACGCGGCCGACGAAGTGTTCTGCGAGCACGGCGTGCTGGCGCCGCTGGAGCTGGTGGTCGAGCGCTCCGGCCTGGGCCGGGCCACGCTGTACCGCAATTTCGCCGACCGCACCGAATTGATGGTGGCGCTGCTGCAACGCGGCCTGGACGGGCTGGAGAGCTGCGCGCGCGACATCGGCGAGCGCCCCGACGGCCTGTTCCTGTTGCTGCAAGACGTCGCCGAGCACATCGCGATGTCGGCACCGCTGGCCGACTATTGGCGTTCGATGCCGCGCGAGCATCCCACCATTGCCGCGGCGCACGCGCGGGCGATGGCGATCATGCTGCCGTTCCTGCGCCGCGCCACCGACGCCGGCCTGTGCCGCCCGGGTCTGGACGGCGACGACCTGGGCCTGCTGATGGACATGCTCGGCGCCTGCCAGCGCGGCAGCGACGAGGCCGAACGCAAGGCCTTGGCGCTGCGCGGCTGGCGGCTGCTGTGCTACGCGCTGGCCACGCCGGCTGCGGCGGCGACGTTGTGAGCCGGCGCCGCGGCCAGGGAGGGGCCGGCGCTGCCGCGGTCGCCGGCGTGGCCGCGCGCAACGCCCCGCCACGTCGCTGGCCGGCGCGCCTGTTCCGCGCCACGGCGGCGCTGGCGATCGTGCTGGCCAGCGTCTGGGGCGGGCTGTTCCTGGCGTACCTGCCGCATACCGGCACCCTGGTGCGCCATGCCTCGGCCTTGCTGTGGCTGGCGATGGGCGGCGCCGCCCTGTGGGGGCTGCGCCATCCGCGCGATTATCGCGTGCTGCCGTGGATTTTCGCCGTCGCCTGTGCCGGCCTGCTGTTCGGCTGGTCGCAGTTGCTGCCCGAGCAGAACCGCGACTGGGCCGACGACGTGGCGCAGCCGCTGCAGCCGCAGGTCGATGGCCACCTGGTCACCCTGCACAACGTGCGCAACTTCGCCTGGCGCAGCGACAGCGATTACACGCCGCGTTGGGAAACCCGCCAGTACGACCTGGACCGGCTGGTCTCGGCGGACCTGGCGCTGTCCTACTGGATGGGGCCGGCGATCGCCCACACCCTGGTCTCGTTCGGCTTCGACGACGGCCGCCGCGTGGTGTTCTCGCTGGAGATCCGCAAGGAGCGCGGCGAATCGTTCTCCGCGCTGGCCGGGTTCTTCCGCAATTTCGAGCAGGCGATGATCGCCGCCGACGAGCGCGACATCCTCGCGGTACGCAGCAACGTGCGCGGCGAAGACGTCTATCTGTACCGGCTGAACATTCCGCGCGCGCAGTTGCGCCAGCTGTTCATGGGCTACGTGGCCAAGGCGCAGCAGCTGCAGCGCACGCCGAAGTTCTACAACACCGCCACCAGCAACTGCACCACCATCGTGTTCGAGCTGGTGCGCAAGTTCGAACCGCAACTGCCGCTGGATTACCGCTTGCTGCTGTCCGGCTATCTGCCGTCGTATGTGTACGCGCAGCATGGCTTCGTGCCGGGCTACGCGCTGGCCACGCTGCAGGCGCGCGGGCGCATCGGCGAGCGCGCGCGCCAGGCCGGCGCCGGCATCGATTTTTCGCAGCGCATCCGCGAAGGCATCCCCGGCGAAGAGCCGCCCGGAGCGTCGCGCTGATGCGCGCCGCGCACGCGGTGCGGCAGCTGGCGGCGCGTGCGCTGCTGGCCGCGGGCCTGCTCGCCGGCTCTGGCTGCGCCATGGTCACCGTGCAGTCGCGCGCGGCCGGCGACTACATCGCGACCAAGCGCGGCGACGTGCTCAGCACCGGCGAACTCAGCGACGCCAGCCAGGAAACGCTGCGCGTGGTCGCGATCGGGCGCAAGCCCTGCGAGGCCGACATCCCCGCCTGCGCCGCGCAACTGCGCACCGTGCAGGGGCTGGACGAGGAACGCCGCCTGGCGACCTTGTCGGAATTGTGGTTGCGCGCGGCGATCACGCGTACGCCCAAGGCCAATACCACGCTGGACGATGCGGCGCTGCAGGCGTGGCTGGAAACCGCACGTTACGCCTATGCCTACCTGTTCTATACCGAACGCCCGGCCAGCGCGCGCGCCTTCGAGGACCGGCAGACCCAGGTGCGCGACTACTACAACTACTCGGTGCAGCATGTGGTCGGCGCACTGTTCGAACGTTGGCGCGCGCGCAGCGCCAGCGGCGAACTGCACGACGACGACACGCTGGCTGCGGCCGGCTGGCAGGCGCGTGCGGAACTGGACAGTTTCCGCCTGCCGGGCGGGGTGGCGCGGCCGAATGCGATGGTGCCTGCCGCCTCGCTGCGCTTCGACGGCCTGCGCAGCACCTATCGCCGCGATGGCTTCGGCGCCGAACTGGTGGCGGAAGTGTCGCCGGCGCAGGTCGGCGATCCGACCGCGCTCATGGCCGCTGCGAAGTCGGGGCAAGCGGTCACCGACACCGCCGGCTACAGCGAACTGTCGTACGCGCCGACCACCGTGCTGCTGCGCTTCGACGGCGACAGCCTGGCGCAGGTGCTGGACACGCGCAGCGTGGTGATCGCGCCCTACGACCCGTATCGCGACAACGAGGTCGTCGTGCACGGCCAGCGCTTGCCGCTGGCGGCCAATTTCACCGCCGCCTACGGCCTGTGGCTGGCCCGCTCGGGCTTCGCCAAGCAGTCGTTGCGCTCGATGCTGGGGCGCGAACACGGCCTCGAGCAGCCGCACCTGTACCTGATGCAGCCCTACGACCCGAACCGGCGCATCGTGCTGATGCTGCACGGCCTGGGCAGCAGTCCCGAGGCCTGGGTCAACGTCGCCAACGAGATCATGGGCGACGAGCAACTGCGCCGCCACTACCAGATCTGGCAGGTCTACTACCCGACCAACATGCCGATCGCCTGGAATCGCGCGCAGATCGAAACCTTGCTGCAGCAGACCCTGCACGATTTCGATCCGCAGGGGCAGGCGCCGGCCTCGCGGCACATGGTGCTGATCGGCCACAGCATGGGCGGGGTGATCGCGCGGCTGCTGGTCAGCGATTCCGGCGACCGCATTTGGAACGACCTGCTCGCCGGCCGCGACCTGAGCGGCGAACGCGGCGCACGGATCCGCGAGCGCCTGCAGCCGCTGTTGCGCTTCGCCCCGCTGCCCGAGGTGGACCGCGCCATCTTCATCGCCGCGCCGCACCGTGGCACCCCCATCGCCGAAGGCAGCATCGGGCGCCTGGTCGGCGGCTTGATTCGTTTGCCGGTGGCCTTGCTGCAGCGCTTCACCGAGGTGATGCAGGACATGGCCGGCCAGAACGGCGTGCCGCAGCGCCTGCCCAACGGCATCGACAATCTGCGCGATACCGATCCGTTCGTGCGTGCGGCCGCCGAGCTGCCGATTTCGCCGGCCGTGCGCTACAACTCGATCATCGCCCGGCGCAACCCGGCGATGGCGCTGGCCGACGCCAACGACGGGCTGGTGCCGTACCGCAGCGCGCATCTGGATGGCGCCGAATCGGAACTGGTGATCACCTCCGGCCACAGCGTGCAGGAGACGCCGCAGGCGATCCTGGAGATCCGCCGCATCCTGCATGCGCAGATCGCATTGGAGTGATGCGGCGGAGTCGATACGCACACGATCGGAGTGCTCCCTGTCGATGCACATGCAAGCCGCCGATGCGCCCAACCTTCAGGTCCAGGCATCGAGGCATTTGAGATGCCGTGGAATGGCAAAAGCGCATTGGCGATGGGACGCGGTGGAGTTGCGTGGGGGTGTCCCACGGATGCTTTGGTATCACGCCCACCTCGTCCTCCTGTCGCGGCTGAAGCCGCTCCTACACGAGCACGGCGCGCTTGTTGTAGGAGCGGCTTCAGCCGCGACAGGAAAACGCTACGCCGTCGACACGGCGGAGAAAGTGCAGCCGCCGCATGCGCGCTTGCGATACGCGGGCGTATGCATCACCGGTGTGTCGCGCTCCATTCACCTATGAACTCCGTCACGCATCTGAAAACATCGGCGCACACAATGCGCCGCAGTTGTTAACGGGCCGTCAGTTCGCACGGTCCAGCTCCGACACGGAACTCCCCCAGATGTTCGCCCAGTTGCCGGCCCGCACGCCGGCGATACGGGCAGCGCTTTGCCTTTCTCCGGCCGCGGCGTCGTCGCGTGCCGGGTCACCACCCCACGTCCTGATGGAATGTCCATGAACCATGCATCGCACCGCGCCAAGCCGCACCGGCTTGCCGGATCCATCGCCCTGGCCCTGAGCCTGGCCCTCGCCGCCGCCGCCCACGCCGAAGACCCCGCGCAGGAGCAGGCGCAGAACGACGCCAGCGACGACACCGCGCCGGCCGCCGCCAAGGGCAACCCGCAGACCCTGTCGACCGTGACCGTCGCGGCGAACCGCTACACCGCCGCCGACATGCAAATGGCGGCGAGCAACACCGCCAACGTGCTGTCGGCCGACGACCTGAAATACACCGCCGTGCACAACATCGCCGAGGCGCTGGGCCTGCTGCCGGGCGTCAACGTGGTCAACACCGGGCAGTCGTATTTCGGCGGCGTCGACGGCGCCGCGCGCGGCGAGGGCATGTTCGCCTCGGTGCGCGGCCTCAACGCCGAATACAACGTCAACCTGATCAACGGCGTCAACGTCGCCCAGGGCATGCCGTACAGCCGCAGCGTGCAACTGAGCCTGCTGCCGCCGTCCGGCCTGCAGACCATCGTGTTGAACAAGACTTCCACCGCGGCGATGGACGGCGATGCGATCGGCGGCACCATCGATTACCGCACTCCCAGCGGCTTCGACTACAGCGATGCGATCGGCGGCAGCATCACCGCCAGCGGGCGCATGGAAAGCCGCGCCCGCGACTACGACGAGAGCGGCCTGGGCAAGGGCGCCGCCGGCGAGTTCCACGCCAAGTTCGGCAGCGAACACCAGTTCGGCCTCTACGCCAGCGCCTATTACGACGAGCGCCACTACGTGAACAGCGAAGTGGCCAGCGCGTCGGCCGCGCGCAACGACGGGTCGTGGAAATTCTCCCGCACCACGTCCAGCGGCAAGCTGGCCGCCGGCTACGACCCGGAAGATTCGCTGCAGTCCACCGGCACCAACATCGGCTATTCCGGCGGCGACACCAAGCGCTACGGCGGCAACGTCTCCTTCGACTGGCACGTGGATCCGAGCCTGCAGCTGTACGCGCGGGCGACCTACGCCTACGCCAAGACCGAGCAGAACACCGGCTATACGCAGTTCGTGCCGGCCAGCGTCGGCTATACCCAGATCGGCAGCACCGGCGTGTACCAGCCGCAGATCAACCGCGTCGCGGTGCGCTACTGGTACGAGACCAACCCGGAAGTGGCCGACATCGCCACCTTCCAGTTCGGCGCCGACAAGCAGCTGGGCAACTGGACGCTGTCGCCGAACCTGTTCTACAGCTACGGCGACAACGATCGCCCGGACCACATCGAAGTCTCCGCGCGCGTGGATCAGTACAGCTCCACCCAGTTCCCGTACGGCGCCAACAGCTTCATCAGCTACGACAGCGAAGGCTTCCCGGTGCCGCAGCTGACCACGGCGATGCAGAACCAGGCCGACGACATCGGCAGCCTGTACGCGCGCCGCCACGGCCAGCTGACCAAGTCCTACAGCGGGCAGAAGAAGGGCGGCGCCAAGTTCGACGCGCGCTACGACTTCGACGAAGGCGCGCTGAGCAGCCTGCAGTTCGGCGTGAAGTACGTGGACAGTTCGCGCGAATACACCTCGCGCGACTGGACCACCGCCAAGTTCACCGACGGCACGCTGCTCGAGAACACCGGCCTGGTCAGCGGCAGCTACGACTCGGTGTATCCGGGCAAGTACGACTATCCGACGGTCAAGCTGAGCAATGCGGCGCTCAAGGCCTCGATCGCCCAGTACCTGACCGCGGCCAGCTTCGACACCTGCGGCAGCCTGGCGATCAACAACCAGAACTGCGCGACGATGCGCGGCACCGAGGCGGTGGCGGCGGGGTATGCGATGGCCACGTTCAAGACCGGCGACCTGGAGATCATCCCCGGCCTGCGCTTCGAACAGACCAGCATCCGCAACACCTACTGGACCATGCCCAAGGACAGCAGCGGCAACGAGCTGGCCGGCTACTTCCAGAACAACCACACCACTTACGACGAGCCGCTGCCCAGCGTGTTCCTGAACTATCGTCCCGGCAACGCCAACGCGGTGTACCGCGCCTCGGTGTGGACCAGCTACACGCGCCCGGCGTTCGTACAGCTCGGCGGCGGCGCCAACTACAGCGTGTCCAGCGACGGCGTCACCACCATCACCGAAGGCAATCCCGACCTGAAGCCGATCAAGGCGCTCAACGTCGACGTCTCCGGCGAATGGGACAACGGCGTCGGCGGCCACGCGATGCTGGCCGGCTACTACAAGCGCCTGACCGACTACATCTACGAGAACGGCTCGGATGCGGCCAATGCCGGCACCAGCACCGACGCCACCGGCGTGCGCTACGTGCGTCCACAGAACGGCGGCGACGGCAAGGTGCTGGGCGTGGAAGCGGCCGTGCGGCAAACGCTGCAGGGCATGCCGGCGCCGCTGGACGGCTTCGGCATCGGCGCCAACGTCACCCGCCAGTCCACCCGCGTCGACCTGGGCATGACCGGCTTCCACGACGAGCGCATCCAGAACGCGCCGGACCTGATGGCCAATGCCGAGCTGTTCTACGAGAAGGGGCCGCTGTCGGTGAACCTGAGCTACCACTACTCGGGCGAATACGTGTCGGTCTACGACTATCTGGACCAGGGCGCCAGCTGGGACGACCTGTGGGTGAAGCCGATCACCCGCGTCGACCTGCATGTGGGCTACGCGGTGAACGAGCATCTGCGCGCCGACCTGTCGGTGGCCAACCTGACCAACCGCCTGAGCTACTGGGCGCACGTCGGCCGCAACAGCACCGCGATCTCGGACATCGTCGATGCCGGGCGCACCAGCCTGTTGACCGTGAAGTACACGTTCTGAAGCGGCGGCCTGCGCACGGGCCGGCTTCCTCGCGCGTCGCGGCATGTCGCCGCGGCGCGCGTCGGCGTGCGCGCAGTTCCGCGATGCGTGCTGCCGGCACATGACGGCCGGCGCGCGCGGTTGGTATCGGCATTGGATGCGTGGCGGGTCGGCGGCGATGACGCCGCCGGCACGCTTTCCCTGCAGCGGCTTGGCGATCGACTCGCCATCGCCGCGGACTCGCGCTCCGATCGGATCGGCATGCACGACGATGCATGCCATGCAGCGAGCGACTTCTTTCCCCCTTTTTCCTGGATCGACGATGAGCAAGCGGATGCGTTGGATGCTGTTGATGGCGCTGGCGGCGACCGCCGGTACGCAGGCGCGGCCTGCACGCGAAGCGTCTGCGCCGACGCTGCAGGTCGAGCAGGTGCTGATGCTGTTCCGCCACGGCGTGCGCGCACCGCTGGACGGCGAAGCCGCGGCGGCGGCATTGGCCGACCGTCCATGGCCGGTGTGGGCCACGCCGGCGAGCCTGCTCACCGCGCATGGCCGCGTGGCCGTGCAGTTGAGCGGCGATTACACCCGGCAATGGCTGGTCCGCGACGGCGTGCTGCCGGCCACCGGTTGCCCTGCCGACGGCGCGGTCAGCGTCTACGCCAACACCGACCAGCGCACCATCGCCAGCGCGCAGATCCTGGCCGAGACGCTGGCCCCCGGCTGCGGACTGCAGGCCGGGCACCAGGCGCAAGGCAGCGACGATCCGCTGTTCCGTCCGGTCGAGGCCGGCGCGGTGGACTTCGATGCCGACGCCGCGGTGGCGTCGATCCAGCGCCAGACCGGCGGTCCGGGCGCGGTGCTCGCGCCCTACGCCAAGGAACTGCGCACGATGCAGCGGATCCTCGGCTGCAGCGCGAAGGACTGCGATTTCGCGCAGATGCCCTCGGCGCTGAGCGCCAGCGGCAACGGGCGCGGCATCGCCCTGCACGGTCCGCTGGACCTGACCTCCGGCACCGCCGAGGTGTTCATCCTGCAATATGCCGAAGGCCTGCCGCTGGACCAGGTCGGCTGGGGCCGCGCCACCCGCGAACGCATCGGCGTGGTGTCGCGGCTGCATGCGCTGCTGTTCGAGATCTACGCGCGACCGCAGTACATGGCCGCGCGCGCCGGCGCGCCGCTGGCGCGGCGGGTGCTGGACACGCTGGGCGTGGCGGACGCGCCGAAGGTGAGCGTGCTGGTCGCCAGCGATACCCATATCGCCGCGCTCAGCGGCTTGCTCGACCTGCACTTCCATCTGCCCGGCTTCGGCCAGGACGATGCGCCGCCGGGCGGCGCGCTGGTGCTCGAGCAACTGCGCGACCTGCGCAGCGGCCAGCGCTACGTGCGCCTGCGCTACCAGGCGCAATCGCTGGACCAGCTGCGCGAGCTGACCCCGCTGAGCCTGCGCAAGCCGCCGCTGCTGCAGACCTTGCGTGTGCCCGGCTGCAGCGATCCCAAGACCCAGCTGTGCACGTTGCCACAGTTCCAGAAGGTATTGCAGGAAGCATTGCAGCGGCGCGGCTGAGTCGGCGCCGCTGCGGCAGGTGCGTGCGTTGCACCGATGCCGGCATGAGGCAGGATTGGGCGAGGGGCCTATCGCGCGGTCGCCACCGCTTGTGTAGGAGCGGCTTCAGCCGCGACCAGGCATTTCCGGTGACGCCCGGTCGCGGCTGAAGCCGCTCCTACAGGAAGCGGATTGCCGGGACCAACCCAAAAAAAACGGGCCGCGATGCGGCCCGTTTTCGTGCAAGCGCCGCAGCGCCGGCTTACTTCAGCTTCGCGTTCGCGCGCAGCGCATCGGCGCGGTCGGTCTTTTCCCACGAGAACGCGGTGGCGTTGTGCTGCGCGCCGGTACCGTCGGTGTAGGTGAACGCCTTCGGGGTGCGGCCGAAGTGGCCGTACGAGGCGGTCTGCTGGTACATCGGGTGGATCAGGTCGAGCATCTGGATGATGCCGAACGGACGCAGGTCGAAGTGCTTGCGGATCAGCTTCTCGATCTGCTCGTCGGCGATCTTGCCGGTGCCGAAGGTGGTGACCGAGATCGAGGTCGGCTCGGCCACGCCGATGGCGTAGGAGACCTGCACTTCGCAGCGGTCGGCCAGGCCGGCGGCGACCACGTTCTTGGCCACGTAGCGCGCCGCGTAGGCCGCGGAACGGTCGACCTTGGACGGGTCCTTGCCGGAGAACGCGCCGCCGCCGTGGCGCGCCCAGCCGCCGTAGGTGTCGACGATGATCTTGCGCCCGGTCAGGCCGCAGTCGCCCACCGGCCCGCCGATCACGAACTTGCCGGTCGGGTTGATGTGGAACTTGGTGCCCTTGTGCAGCCACTTGGCCGGCAGCACCGGCTTGAGGATTTCCTCGCGCACGGCTTCGACCAGGTGCTTCTGCTTGATGTCCGGATCGTGCTGGGTGGACAGCACCACCGCGTCGATCGCGGTCGCCACGCCGTCTTCGTAGCGCAGGGTGACCTGGCTCTTGGCGTCCGGGCGCAGCCACGCCAGCGGCGAGTTCTTCTTCTTGCGGATCTTGGCCTGCTGCTCGACCAGGCGGTGCGACAGGTGGATCGCCGCCGGCATGAAGCTGTCGGTCTCGCGGGTGGCGTAGCCGAACATCAGGCCCTGGTCGCCGGCGCCCTGTTCTTCCGGCTTCTTGCGGTCCACGCCCTGGTTAATGTCCGGCGACTGCTTGCCGATCAGGTTGAGCACGCCGCAGGTCTCGCCGTCGAAGCCGACGTCGGAGCTGTTGTAGCCGATGTCCAGGATCACCTTGCGGGTCAGCGCTTCCAGGTCGATCCAGGCGCTGGTGGTGATTTCGCCGGCGACGATCGCCACGCCGGTCTTGACCAGCGTTTCGCAGGCCACGCGCGCGCGCTTGTCCTGGGTCAGGATCGCGTCGAGCACGGCATCGGAGATCTGGTCGGCGATCTTGTCCGGGTGGCCTTCGGAGACCGACTCGGAGGTGAAGAGATAGCTGGACATCGCGGCTATATCCTTGTATTCGGATGAAAAGATGGACGCGCATGATACACGGGCGCGCGGTGCTGTGCATTGTGGACCCGCCGCCGTTGCACAAGGTTAACCGGTCAGCTGGCCGGAGCGCGGGCGTCATGTTGCCGTAGTCATATTGCAAGATCGGTGTCGCCGCGGCGGCCGAAGCTGTGCGCAGTCAGCAAGGGGGCTTGCCGTGCTCGCACTCGAACGTCGTCTGCAGGATCGCTACCCGCACTGGTTCGCCGGGCGCCGCTCGCGGTTGGTGCGGCCGCTGTTGCGCGGCCTGCAGAAGTGGTCGGGCCTGGACGCGCTGGATGCCTTCCTGGATGCCAGCCACGAGCTGCGCGGCTTCGCCCTGGTCCAGGCCGGGCTGGATTTCCTGCAGGCGCGCTACGTGGTCGCGCCGGCCCCCGCCGAGTGCATCCCGGCGCGCGGGCGCTTGCTGATCGTCGCCAACCATCCCTCCGGCGCGCTGGACGCGCTGGCGCTGCTGGATTGCGTGGGCCAGGTGCGGCGCGACGTGAAGATCGTCGCCAACGATTTCCTGTGGGCGCTGGAAGGCCTGCGCGAGCTGCTGCTGCCGGTACGCATCCTCGGCGGCGCGCCGTCGCCGGCCAGCGTGCGCGCGATCGAGCAGGCGCTGGAGCAGGAGCAGTGCGTGATCGTGTTCCCGGCCGGCGAAGTGTCGCGGCTGGGCTGGGGCGGGGTGGCCGACGGGCGCTGGCGCCGCGGCTTCACCCGCTTCGCGCTGCGCACCGCCACCCCGGTGCTGCCGGTGCGCATCCATGCGCGCAACTCGGCGCTGTTCTACGGCGCCTCGGCGTTGTTCAAGCCGGCCGGCACCGCGCTGCTGGCGCGGGAGATGTTCGCCCGCCGCGAGCGGCGCATCGCACTGAGCCTGGGCCGCGCCCGCGCGCTGCCGCAGGGCCAGTCCGACGCCGAACTGATGCGCGGCCTGCGTCGCGAGCTGTATGCGCTGGGCCGTGCCGGCGCCGACGCGCCCGCGCCCGGCGAGGAACCCCTGGTCGCGGCGGAGGACCCGGCCGCGGTGGCAGCCGAACTCGCCGCGCTGCGCAGCCTGGGCCAGACCCTGGACGACAAGCAGATCCGCGTGGGCCGGCTGCGTGCCGGCTCGGCGTTGCTGCGCGAGATCGGCCGCCTGCGCGAACTGACCTTCCGCGCGGTCGGCGAGGGCACCGGCCGGCGCCTGGACCTGGACGACTACGACACCTGGTACGAGCACATCGTGCTGTGGGACAGCGCCGCCGCGCGCGTGGTCGGCGCCTACCGCGTGGCCCGCGGCGCGCCGGTGCTGGCCGAGCGCGGCCTGGCCGGCTTCTACACCGCCGGGCTGTTCCGCTACGGCGAGGCGCTGTTGCCGCGCATCGCCGCCGGCATGGAGCTGGGCCGCAGCTTCGTGGTGCCCGACTACTGGGGCAGCCGCAGCATCGACTACCTGTGGCAGGGCATCGGCGCCTACCTGCGCGACTACCCGCAGGTGCGCTACCTGTACGGCGCGGTCTCGATCAGCGCGGCGCTGCCGCGGCAGGCGCGCGAACAGATCGTGGCCTACTACGCGCACTACTACGGCGACGCGCGCGGCGAAGCCGCTTCGACGCGGCCGTTCGATTACTCGCAGGCGCCGCCGGCGTTCGACGCGCTGGACGCGGACACCGCGTTCAAGGTGCTCAAGGGCAACCTGGACGCGCTCGGCGCGGCGGTGCCGATGCTCTACAAGCAATACACCGAGCTGTGCGAGCCGGGCGGCGCGCGCTTCCTCGCCTTCGGCGTCGACCCTGCGTTCAACGACGCGGTCGATGGCCTGATCGAACTGGATCTGCAGCGCATCCGCAGCAAGAAGCGCGTGCGCTACCTGGAACGGCCACGTAGCGAAGCTGAGGTGATGGCATGACCACTGTGAGCAGCTTGTCGCCGTCCCCGCGCCGGGCGGTGTTCGTGTCCGACGTGCACCTGGGCGCGCCGCACTGCCATGCGCGCGAACTGGCCGATTTCCTCGGCGGCCTGCAGTGCAGGCAGCTGTACCTGGTCGGCGACATCGTCGATTTCTGGTGGATGGCGCAGCGCCGCGCGGTGTGGGGCGCGGCGCACCAGCGCGTGGTCGATGCGCTGCACGCGTTGGCGCGCGGCGGCACCGAACTGATCTACGTGCCCGGCAACCACGACCGTCCGATCCGCCGCTTCTGCGGCCTGGCGCTGCCGGCGATGCAGGTGCGCCGGCGCGCGGTGCACGCGGCCGCGGACGGGCGCCGCTTGCTGGTGGTGCATGGCGACGACTACGACGCGGTCACCCAGTTCGGCGGCCTGCAGGAGAAGTTCGGCGACTGGCTGTACTACCGCATCCTCACCGGCAACCAGCTGACCAACCGCGTGCGCCGCCGCTTCGGCATGCGCTACTGGTCGCTGGCCGACTACCTGAAGCGGCAGAGCAGCGCCGCCGAGCGCTACATCGAGCGCTTCGTCGACGCCGGGCTGGACGACGCGCGCCGCCGCGGCCTGGATGGCGTGGTCTGCGGCCACGTGCACCGCGCCGGCCTGTTCGAACGCGCCGGCCTGGTCTACGCCAACGACGGCGACTGGGTCGAGAGCCTGACCGCGCTCGCCGAAGAGGCCGACGGCACGCTGCGCCTGCTGTCGCATCGCGGCGAGGTGTTGCGCGAGTTGCCGCCGCGCCTGCGGCTGCTGCAGGAGAGCACCTGGCCGCGCGCGGCCTGACTCCAGCGGCGTTCGCGCCGACGAATCACGGCGCGTCACGCCTGGGCAGCGCATGCGTCCTGCTGGTAAATGCCGCATGCGCGCACCATGTGCCGCCGCTGGCGACCTCCCGGACCTGGTCGCCCGCATCCGCTGGAATGCAACAGCACATCGCCCTGTGACGCGCATTCCGCGATCGACGCGCCGCATTCGCAAACGCGGTGTTCGCTTGATCGGCATGTCCCCAATCGGCTCTACTGCGTCCCGTCGCAGCGGCAAGCCGGTGCCAGGCTCCACCGCCGCGCGTGACTGGCGCGCCGACCATCGTGGCGCACGCATTTCGCATCTCGATCGATCCGGGGGGCATGGAGAAGGTGCAAGCAGGGACGCAGGTGTCCGGCCGGTCGCGGCACCCCGCATGCAACGGGATGTTCCGGGTCGCGCCAGCGCTCGCCGGCGGCCTCATCCATGCGTTGGTCACCGCGGCCGGCACCCGCTCGCCGGCACGCCACGCGCTGGCGTGGCTATGCCTCCTGCTCGTGGCAAGCGCGCCGGCGGTCGCGCGCGATTCGGCCTACGGCTGCGCGGAGCCCAAGCCGCCGCGCCCGCTGCCGGACGCGGTGCTGTGCGTCCAGCACGCGGGACTTGCGCCGTCGGTGCCGGCGGGCGAGGCACGCGTGGATGCGCTGTTCGCCCAGGCCAAGGCGCGCCAGGATGCCGGGCGCTTCGCCGCCGCCGAACAGGCGCTGGACTGCGCCGACGCCAACATCGTCGATCGCGGCGACGCGCGCCTGCGCTACGAGCTCACGCGCCGTCGCGGCATCCTGGAGTTTCGCCGCGAACGCATCGCGCAGGCGCTGGCACGATTCGAGTGCGCGGCCACCCTGTCCCGGGCGTTGGGCGATCGCGGCGCGGAGGCGCGCGATCTGAACAATGTCGGCGCCGCGCTGCGCCGGCTTGGCGATTTCCGCGGCGCGCTGCGCCATCTGACGCTGAGCCTCGACATCCAGCGCGCGCAGGGCGCGGCTTCGGCGTCCGTGCTCACCAACATCGCCGACGTGTACCGCGAATTGCGCGAACCGGACACCGCGCTGCGCTACTACCGCGATGCGCTCGCCGCCAACCGCGCCAAGGGCGACGCCATCGAAGCGGCGCACGTGCAGGAAACCATGGCCGAACTGGCGCTCGACAACGGCGACACGCAGCAGGCGCTGGCCTGGCTGCAGGAAGCCCTGGGCGTCTACCGCGCGCAGGGCAACCGCGTCTATCAGCTGCGGGTGCATGACGGCCTGATCCGCGCGGCATTGGCCCTGGGCGACGTGGCGCAGGCGCAGCGCTGGAGTTCCAGCGCGCAGGCGCTGGCCGAGGCATGGGCGCTGCCGCTGCCGTCGGCGCTGCAACTGCAGTTGGCGCGGACCGCACGGCTCCACGGCGACACCGCCGCCGCGGCGATCCGCCTGCGCCAGGCGCTGGCCGCCGCCGTCAGCGGCGATCCGGTGCGGGTGCCGTTGCTGGAGGAACTGGCGCGACTGCAGGAAAGCGCGGGCGATGCGGTGGCGGCCAATGCCACGCTGCGGCGCGCCAACACGGAAGCCGCGGCGCTGCTGCGCGCGCAGCACGATCGGCAACTGGACTGGTTGCGGATCCGCTTCGAGAGCGCCGAGCAGCAGCGCACCATCGACCGTTTGGCAAGCGAGAACAGCCTGCGCAAGGCGCAACTGCGCCAACGCACATTGCTGCTGTGGCTGGTGCTGGTGTCCGCTCTTGCGGCGGCGCTCGGCGGCTGGCTGCTGCTGCAGCGGCGCCGGCAACGCGCGCGCCTGCTGGAGGAAGCGCGGCGGGTCCGCCACGAGGAGGAACTGGCCCGCTACCGGCGCGAGGCCGATGCGCTGGCCGAGGACCGCAGCCTGCTGCAGACCCTGCTCGACAGCCGCGAGGACGCGGTCTGCCTGCTCGATGCCGAAGGCCAGGTCCTGGTCGCCAACCGTGCCGGCCGCCTGTGGCTGGGCGGCGCCGAGGACGCCGAACCGGTGGGGCAGCCCGTCGCCGGCTTCGTGCGCGCTGCCGACCGTGCGGCGTTGCAGGGCGCGCTGGAGCGGATGGAAGACAGCACTGCGCAGCAGGTCGATATCGTCGCGCAGCACGGCGTCGCGCTGGTGGCCACCTTCGCGCCCTGGCCAGGCGGCGACGGCCTGATCATCCTCGTGCTGCGGCAGCGCGATGTCGATGCCGTGGCGGACACCGGGCAGGCCGCGGAGCCACCGGACGCCGCGGCCGCGCCGCCGGCGCGCGACGCGTTCCGGCGCACGCTGGTCGAACTCATGCTGGCGGTCATCGATACCTGGGAGCGGGCCACCGGCACCGGCCGCCTGGAACTGGCCGAGCGCAGCCGGATCTGGCGCGTGAACATCGACGACGGGCGCCTGCGCGCGCGGGCGATGGAGCGCTACCTGGCAGTCTCCAAGTTGCCGCGCAACCCGCGCTGGCGCGACGTGCTGCGCTCGGCCTACTTCGTGCTCGCCCAATGCGAGGGGCTGCCGGCCGACGCGCGCGCCGCGCTGCAGGCGCGGATCGACGCGGTGCTGGCCTACACCCGCCGCGACGCCCTCGTCTGACGGCGCGCCATCGCGGACCGTCAGCGGCCGCGCCCGGCCGGGCACACCACGCAGGCGCCCTTGAGGCCGTGTTCCATGCGGTACGCGCTGTGGTGGTCGCGGGACAGGAAGGTGCTGGGGCCGAGGACGATGGGCTTGGCCGACCGCGACGGTGCCACGACGTCGCAATAGGCGCCGATGGTATTCAGCGCATTCGTATACGGCTCGTGGCTGTCGACCACGCCGCACTTGTCCATCACCTGGCGCAATTGCGCGCCGTCGAAATCGAACTTCACCACGACCTCCGGTTCCTGGTCCTCCTCCAGGCACCAGTCCGGCGGCAGCGTGTCGTGGGCGTGGGCGGCGCCGGGCACTGCCGCGAGGAGCGCGACGAGGGCGGTGGCGACAAGGGGGCGGCAGGCAAGCATGGGAGCCTCGCAATGGTGGACACGGGACCGGCAGGGTAAGAGCCGCCGCGCCGCCGATTCCAGCGTGTCCACGGGAATAGATCGGGAACGAATCGACGCAAGTCATTGATTCATCGATGGCGGCATGCGCTGCATCGCTCGGCCGGCGTGTGGCCGCAGCGAGTCGGCGCCGACCTGGGCGGGGCCAATTCGACCCGGTTCGCGCCTGCGCCGGCCCGGTTTCGCCCTCGTCCCGCGGCGCAGGCCTGCCTAGCCTGATGTCGCCGCGGCGCACCGCGTGCCGATGCCGCGGTGGCCGCATCGCCCGAAAGCCTGCCGGGACGCGAGACGTCGGGGAACCTGGCCACCCTCAACCCATCCATTGCAGGAGAACGTTTCATGAAGAACAAGCTCTTTCTCGCAACGGCCGCCCTTCTGGCCGGCAGCGCCTTCGCGGCCCCCGCGCTGGCGGCGGAGAACCCCATGGACCAGGCGGGCATCCAGCACAATATGTACTTGGGTTGCCTGATGGAGCTGAACGCCTCGCCCGACGACGTGCTGACCCTCCTGGTCAAGAAGTGCGGCTATGCCCCCGGCGTGCCGCTGGAGCGGTACATCGCCACGCTGCAGCCGCTCCTCGACGCCAACGATCCGACGCGGCCCTTGACCGAAAACCTGCCCGGGCTGCGTCAACGGCTCACCGCCTACGAGTATTCGTTCGTGGTCCGCATCGATCAGATCGTCGAGAACGCCGCGGACATGGACGCCGCGGCGGCGCAGTTCGAGGAACTGGAGCGCGAGGCCATCGCGCGGCTCGATCCCAAGTCCGAGAACGGCGCGCTGATCCTGGGCGGGCTGAGCGTGGCCAGGCATTCCAATCGCTATTGGGCCAAGTACGCAGCCGAGAGCGGCGTCACGGCGAAAGGACGGTTCTGGAAATGGCTGGCCGTCGTCGCGGCGGACGTGGGTGGCTTTTTCGCTTCGCATGATGTCGGCGCGGCGTCCTCTTTCTCCGACACCGCCCATGACTGGATCTTCGGCACGGGCACCACCACCCCGCCTGCGAACTGAATCCGTCTACGTTCGCAAGCGGGTGGTCCGGCGCTGTGCGCCGAACGGGAAGGGCGCCTGCGACGGGCGCCTTTTCCATGCCGGGCATCGCTCGGTCCCGCCCGCCTCACTTGCTCAGCAGGTCACCGTGTCGGAACACCAGAACCGGTTGGACCTGTACGGCTTAGGTCGCGTCTGTTGACTAGGAGGCGAAGGGCAGATGCACGCGTCAGCTCCCGCGCGGTAGCTGGCGCGTCCACGGGCGTGGCGCTTTGCCGACTCAGCCGGGTCGCCTCGTGATCCCACTGAGCTGGCGCGCCACCGCTCACGCTTGCTGCGCCGGTAGGCCGCGCCCGCCGCGCGGTCGCCATGCCATCGCTGCTAGCATCGCCCGATGGATTCCCTCACCCAGATCGTGCTCGGCGGCGCCGTCGCCGCCGCCATCGCGCCCGCCGCGCATCGGCGCGCCGCCTTGCTCGCCGGCGCCGCGCTCGGCACCGTGCCGGACCTCGATTCGCTGTTCCTGCTGCCGCTGACCCGCGACCCGGTGACGCTGATGACGGTGCACCGCAGCTTCAGCCATTCGCTGTTCGTGCTGCCCTTGCTGGGCTGGCTGATCTGGTGGCTGTTCCGCCGCTTCGGCCACGGGCGGGTGGCCGAAGCGCCACGGCGCTGGTTCTGGGCGATCCAATTGGCGCTGATCACCCATCCGCTGCTGGACGCGTTCACCGTCTACGGCACGCAGTTGTGGTGGCCGCTGCGGCCGCCGCCGGCGATGTGGTCCAGCGTGTTCATCATCGATCCCGCCTACACGCTGTGGCTGATCCTGGCCTGCGCCATCGCCTGGTGGGCGCGCGCGCGGCGCGTGGCGCAGCGGGCGCTGCTGGCGGGGTTGATCCTGAGCAGCGCCTACCTGGGCTGGTCGCTGCTGGCCAAGCACCTGGTCGACCGCGAGGCCGATCGCGCGCTGGCGGCGATGGGGTTGCAGCACGCACCGCGCTTCTCGGTGCCGATGCCGTTCAACACGTTGCTGTGGCGGGTGGTGGCGATGACCCCGAATGGCTACGTGATCGGCGAGCGTTCGCTGGTCGCCGATCACGGGTCGATGCGCTTCCAGGGCTATCCCTCCAACACCCAGGCGCTGGGCGAAGTGCGCGCGCTGCCGGCGGTGCAGCGGCTGACCTGGTTCAACCGCGGCTTCATGCGCGCGCAGGTCACGGACGGCGAACTGGTGCTCAGCGACCTGCGCATGGGCCTGGAGCCGGACTACAACTTCAACTTCGCGGTGGCGCGGCAGCACGGCGACGGCTGGGAAGCGATTGCGCCGCGGCAGCTGCAAGCCGCGTACCGGGCGCCGGTGGCGCGTGGGCAGATCCGCGCAGCGCTGGCGCGGATGTGGCAACGGATCTGGGTCGAACCGGCGTCGCCCGCGCCGGTCGGCGCGCAGGCGCCTACGGCGGCGCGTTGAGCGCGGCGCGATAGGCCGTGGCGCGCCGCAGCGATTCCAGCGCATCCGCGGGTATGGATCGGGAATGAATCGGCGCAAAGCGTTGATTCTTCGATCGTGGCATCCCTGTCGCCGGCCAGGGCCGCGTCGCCGCGATGCGCTGGCGGTGCCATCGGGTTCGCCAATTCGACCCGGTTCGCTCCCGTAGCGACCCGGTTTCGCCCTCGTGCGTCGCCGCAGACCCGCCGTGGCATCCCTGTCGCCGGCCAGGGCCGCGTCGCCGCGATGCGCTGGCGGCGCCATCGGGTTCGCCAATTCGACCCGGTTCGCTCCCGTAGCGACCCGGTTTCGCCCTCGTGCGTCGCCGCAGACCCGCCTAGCCTGAAACCGTCGCATCGCGCCATGTGCCGATGCGGTGGCGGTCGCTCGCATGGGTCCTCCCGCAGGAAAGCCGGGAGGCCTGGGCCGCCCTCTCTCCACCCATTGCATGAGAACGCGCATGAACAAAAAGCTCTTTGTCGCGACCGTCGTCCTCCTGGTCGGCAGTGCCCTCGGCGCCGCCCCCGCGCTGGCGGCGGAGAACCCGATCGACCACGCGGGCATCCAGCACAACATGTACCTGGGCTGCCTGATGGAGACGAAGGCCTCGCCCGACGCCGCTCTCGCCGCCCTGGTCCAGAAGTGCGGCTACGACCCCGGCATGCCGCTGGAGCGCTTCGTCGCCACGCACCAGCCCATCGTCGACGCGGTCGACCCGACTCGGCCGATGACCGAGAACCTAGCCGGACTGCGCCAGCAGCTCAGCGCCTACGAGTTCTCGTTCATCGTGCGAATGGACCAGATCGTACAGAACGCCGAGGGCCTGGACGCGGCGGTGGCGCAGTTCGAGGAACTGGAACGGGAAGGCATCGCGCGGCTCGATCCCAGGTCGAAGAATGGCGCGCTGGTTCTTGGCGCGCTGAGCGTGATCAGACATTCCGCGCGCTACTGGTCCAGCCATGCTGCCGGCAGCACATCGCAAAAAGCCGCGTCTCCGGGCTCTGGCTGGTTGATTGTCGCAGCGTGTGATGCGGTGGGTTACCTGGCCTTCGGTAACAGCGAATTGGCGGCGTCCACCTCGTATGCGGCCTTCAACATACTTGTTTCAGAAGGCTATTTCCCGCTCTACGCTTACCGATAATTTTCCCATCATCGTGCTCCAGGCAGCGCAGATGCGATGGAGAAAGGCGTTCCCGACGGGGACGCCTTTCTTTATCAGACACACCGAGCATGCTGATATGTCGCCACTGTTCCGGTGTGCAGGCGCGAGCGGCGCCGTGAACGCGGCTCAATAGACCGTGGCGTGCGCCTGCACGAACGAGTAGAAGAACACCGCGTCCGGATCGCTCTGCACCTGCGCCATCTCCCGGCGCATGCCGGCCACGGTCCCTTCGTCCACCGCGCCAGCCTGCAGCAGCCGTTCGGCCGCCGACAGCAGCACTTCCTCCCAGAACCCGATCATGGTCTTGCGCCGCGCCGGCTCGCGGTTGTCCAGGTGCAGGGTCTTGATCTCGGTGCTGACGTCGCGATAGCCGCCGGCCAGCAGCAGGTTGCCGAGCTTGGCGCCGACGAAGGGATCGCCGCCGTGGTCGTACTGGAAATCGTTGAACGCCATCCAGTAGCGCCACACGTTCGGCGAATACGGGTGCAGCAGGAACGAGGCATTCATCACCTCGGTCACGTACACCGGCGAACCCGGCGCCAGCACGCGTCGCACTTCGCTCAGCACCCGCGCCGGCGACGGCACATGCTCCAGTACCCAGCACAGGAACGCCGCATCGAAGCTGCGCGGCTGGAACGGCAGGTCGCCGGCGTCGGCCTGCTGCAGCGTGTAGCGGTCCTGGCACCAGGGCATGCGCTGCAGGTTGTCGCGCGCAGCCTGCAATTGCGCCTCGCTCAGGTCGACGCCGGTGACGTGCAGGTCCGGGAAGCGCCGCAGCAGCACTTCGGTCTGCGCGCCGACGCCGCTGCCCACTTCCAGCAGGCGCCGCGCGCCGGTGTAGTCGATCTGATTGAATAGGGTGGCTTCCAGCAGGCGCGCCTGTTTCAGCAGGCGTGCCTGTTCGGTTTCGGAATAGCCGTGCAGATAGGTCGGAGTCTCGGCGGACGAGCCCATGGCGGTGCTCCAGGGAGAAGAAGACGTCAGGCCGCGGCGGACAAGGCCGGCGGCACGCCGGCGATCAGCGCGTCGAAGTACTCGGCGGTCAGCGCCAACTGCGCCTGCGCGCTCTCGGCGCGGTTGACCACCGCACGGAATGCCGCGTTCTCCGGGCGGTCCTTGGCGTACCAGCCCAGGTGCTTGCGCGCGATGCGCAGCCCCTGCGCTTCGCCATAGAACGCGTGCAGCGCCTGCAGGTGGCCGAGCAGGGTGTCGCGCACGAACTGCAGCGATGGCGCCGGCAGCAGTTCGCCGGTCGCCAGGTAGTGCGCGATCTCGCCGAAGATCCACGGCCGGCCCTGCGCCGCGCGTCCGACCATCACCGCATCGGCACCGGTCGCGGCCAGCACCTGCGCGGCCTTGTGCGGCGAGTCGATGTCGCCGTTGGCGATCACCGGGATGCGCAGCATCGCCTTGATCTCGCCGATGGTCGCGTATTCGGCCTGGCCGCTGTAGTGCTGGTCGCGGGTGCGGCCGTGCACGGCCAGCGCGGCGATGCCGCAGTCCTCGGCGATGCGCGCGATGGACGGGCCGTTGCGGTGGTCGCAATCCCAGCCGGTACGGATCTTCAGCGTCACCGGTACCGGCGAGGCCTTCACCACCGCGCCGAGGATGCGCGCCACCAGCGCCTCGTCGCGCATCAGCGCCGAGCCGGCCCAGGCGTTGCACACCTTCTTCGCCGGGCAGCCCATGTTGATGTCGATCAGCTGCGCGCCGTGGTCGGCGTTGTAGCGCGCCGCCTCGGCCAGCTGTTGCGGTTCGGTGCCGGCGATCTGCACGCTGACCGGGTCCGGCTCGCCGGCGTGGTCCATGCGTTGCAGCGACTTGCGGGTCTGCCAGAAGCGCGGGTCGGAAATGGTCATTTCCGAGACCGCCAGGCCGGCGCCCAGGCGCTTGCACAACAGCCGGAACGGCTTGTCGGTGACTCCGGCCATCGGTGCCAGGATCACCTTCGGTTCGATCGTGTAGGGGCCGATGCGCATGCGGCCATTGTCGCCGCCGTCGCGGTCGCTGCCAACTTGGGTGGCGGCAGCCGGACAGTCGTGGCTGCCTGGTCGAGGCAGGAGAGGGCCAGGGCGCCGACTGGATCGCGCGCGAACGCGATCCGGCCGCGTGCTGCGTATCAGCGGATCAATTGGTACAGCTCGAAGCCCTTGGCGTTGCCGTCCAGGATCAGCAGCAGTTCGTCCGGGCCCAGCGCGACCAGACGCCCGACGCTGTTGCCATTGGTGCCGTCGGAGACATTGCCGGGCGCGTAGTGGCCCTGCGGATCGTCGTTGACCGTGCTGGCGCCGAGAAACGCGAACTCGCGGCTGTCCTTGGCCAGCGGATACAGCGTGCCGCTGCGGCGTTGCGAGCCGCTGGTCTTGCTGAAACGGTAACCGCAGGCATCGCGCGCGATCTCGGCCTTGAAGTAGGGGTAGGCATAGGCGAAGCGCTGGTCGACCTGGATCGAGCGCACCTTCCAGCGGCCTTCCAGCTTGCCCGGCAGTTGCGGCGACTGCGCGCGCTGCAGCAAGGTGCGCGCCAGTGCCGCGCCGTCTTCCTGGTCGGCATCGTCGTAGTGGGGTGCGATCGCCTGTTGCAGGCTGTTCGCGGAGACGGTCACCGCGGCGCGGTCGGCGTCGACGGCAGTGCTGTTCCAGTCGCACGACTGCGCGGCAAGGGCGGACAGCGGGGCAAGCAGCGCGCACAGGCCGCCGAACGGGATGGCAAAAGAACGCGGCATCGAAAACTCCTTGTCGTGATGCAGGCCGGCGTGGCGCCGGCGGTGGCTTGGGTGATCTGGGTGAGCGGGAGGAATGCCGCTGTCTGCGCAGCGGACCGCTCAGCTGGCCTCGGGCACCAGTCGCGGCATCGACGCGGCGGCGCCTTCGGCTTCGGTCGAACGCGCCGCGTAATGGTTGGCGAACCGCACATGGGTGGCGAACGCGGCGTTCGGCGATTGCGCCAGCGAAGCCGCCAGCGCGCCGTTGAACGCATCGCCGGCGCCGGTGGTGTCCACGGTATGCGCGGCTTCGGCGCCGATGCGGTAGTACGGCTGCGTATCGCCGCGCTGGCGCTCTTCGGGATGCGAGATGAACGCGCCCACGGCGCCCAGCGTCACCACCACGGTGCCGCCCGGCAGCAGCTTGCGGCACAGCGCGTGCAGGCTGCCGCCGTCGGTGGCGGCCACGTCGTCGGCATCCACGCGCTCGCCGACATGGCGCGTCAGCAGCGCGGCGAACTCGGTCTCGTTCGGGGTCAGCACGTCGGCCAGCTTGAGCAGGCCGATGCTGGTCTGCGCATTCGCTGGCGCGGCGTTGAGCACGGTGGTCAGGCCGCTCTCGCGGGCCAGCGCCAGGGTCGCCTCGATGGTTTCGATCGGCGATTCCAGCTGCGCCAGCAGCACCCGCGCCGAGCTCAGCAGCCCGCGCTGCGCCTGCACGAAGTCCAGGCTCAACGCGGCGTTGGCGCCGGCGCCGATGACGATGGTGTTGCGGCCGTGGCCGTCGACGTAGATGCCGCCGGTGCCGGTCGGCTCGGCGCTGGCCTCGGCGGCCAACGCGATGCCGTCCTGCGCCGCCAGCGCGCGCGCCATCGCGCCGCCGGCATCGTCGCCGAGCGCGCACACGAAGGTGGTGCGGGCGCCGGCGCGCGCCGCCGCCACCGCCTGGTTGAAGCCCTTGCCGCCGGGGCCGGTGCTGTAGCGGCCGGCGATGGTGGCGCCGGGGGCGGGCAGGGTTTCGCAGCGCCAGACGTGGTCCACATTGAACGAACCGACGACGATGACCGAACTCATAGGCATGTGCTGCTTCTCAACAAGGACTGGGGAAAGGGAAAGCGCATCAGCCGAAGTGCGACAGCACGCCGGCGATGGTGGCGGTCATGAAGGTGGCGATGGAACCGCCGAGCACCGCGCGCAGCCCGAACCGCGCCAGGTCCTGGCGCCGCTCCGGGGCCAGCCCGCCGATGCCGCCGATCTGGATCGCGATCGAGCTGAAGTTGGCGAAGCCGCACAGCGCGTAGGTGGCGATCAGCCGGCCTTCCTCGCTCAGCTGCATGCCGGGAACCTCGCCCTTCACGATCTTCGACAGCTCGGTATAGGCGACGAACTCGTTGATCACGACCTTCTGCCCGATCAGCGAGCCGACCGTGGTCGCGTCCGCCCACGGCGTGCCGATGACCCAGGCGATCGGCGCCAGCAGGTAGCCGAAGATGGTCGCCAGGTTGGTCGGGCGGCCGATCGCCGCGGCCAGTCCGGTGGCCTCGCCGAGCCAGGTCAGCGGCGCGTTGACCAGCGCGATCAGCGCGATGAACGCCAGCAGCATCGCGCCGATGTTCAGCGCCAGGCGCAGGCCGTCGCCGGCACCGGCGGCGGCCGCGTCGATGATGTTGCTGGTGGTCTTCTCCACTTCCATCTTGACCGTGCCGCGGGTCAGCGGCGTGCCGGTCTCCGGGATCAGCAGCTTGGCCACCACCAGCGTCGCCGGCGCGGCCATGATGCTCGCCGCCAGCAGGTGCTTGGCGTAGAACGCCTGCTGTTCCGGATCGCTGCCGCCGAGCATGCCCACGTAGGCCGCCAGCACGCCGCCGGCGATGTGCGCCATGCCGCCGATCATCATCGTCAGCAGCTCGGACTCGGTCATCTTCGGGATGTACGGGCGCACCGTCAGCGGCGCCTCGGTCTGGCCGATGAACACGCTGGCGCAGACGCTGGTGGTTTCCGCGCCGGACACGCGCATCACCTTGGTGATCGCCCAGGCCATCACCCGCACCACCGCCTGCATCACCCCCAGGTGGTAGAGCACGCCCATCAGCGCGGAGAAGAAGATGATCGTCGGCAACACCTGGAAGGCGAAGATGAAACCGTTGCTGGTGGTGTTCATCAGGCTGCCGAAGATGAAGTTGGAACCTTCGTTGACGAAGCTCAGCACCTTCACGAACAGCTGTCCCAGCCAGTTGAAGACCTCGCGCCCGCCCGGCACCAGCAACACCAGCGAGGCGAAGCCGATCTGCAGGATCAGGCCGGTCGCGACCAGCTTCCAATCCACGGCGCGCTTGTTGTTCGAGAACAACCAGGTGATCCCGATCAACACCGCCAACCCGAACAGGCCGAAGCCGATCCTCCCCAAACCCTCGACCATCTGCTTCCCCTGGATCGCCGGACCAAAGAGGGGGAGCGTAGTGCAGGGGGTGACGGGCGGCAAGGCGAGCCGTGTTCAGTCGGGGATTGGGGAGTGGGGATTGGGGATTCGGAAGAGCAGGCGCGCCCGCTACCGTCGAGTCTATGCCGACGAGGCCTTGCTGCGCCGCCGCTACACTGTGCAGCCACCCGCCGGCCGTGCCGCGGGTTCGCTCAGCAGGAGGAGTTGCCATGCATTACCGTCGCCTCGGTGCCACCGGGCTGCAGCTGTCGGCGCTGTCGTTCGGCGCCTGGATCAACTTCGGCGGACAGATCGGACGCGACGAAGCGCGCAACCTGATCGCCGCCGCCTGGGACCATGGCGTCAACTTCTTCGACAACGCCGAGGTCTACGCGCGCGGCCGCGCCGAGCAGGTGATGGGCGACGTGATCGCCGACCTGCGGCTGCCGCGCGATGGCTATTGCGTGTCCAGCAAGGTCTACTTCGGCGCGGTCGACGCGCCGCGCCCGACCCAGCGCGGGCTGTCGCGCAAGCACGTCACCGACGCCTGCCATGCCGCGCTGAAGCGGCTGCGGGTGGATTACCTGGACCTGTACTACTGCCATCGTCCCGACGCCGACACGCCGGTGGAGGAAACCGTGCGCGCGATGGACGCGCTGGTCCGGCAGGGCAAGGTGTTGTACTGGGGCACCTCCGAATGGCCGGCCGAGCGCATCCGCGAAGCGGCGCAGGTGGCGCAGGCGCTGGGCCTGCAGGGGCCGTCGATGGAGCAGCCGCAGTACAACCTGCTGCACCGCCAGCGCGTGGAGCAGGAATACGCGCCGCTGTACGCCGAACTCGGCCTGGGCACCACGATCTGGTCGCCGCTGGCCTCGGGCTTGCTGACCGGCAAGTACAACGACGGCATCGACCCGGCCTCGCGCCTGGGCCAGGCCGGCAACGCCTGGCTGCAGGAGGAGGTGATCGGGCCGCCGGCGCAGCGCCGCGTGGAGCGCGCGCGCCGCTTCACCGCGCTGGCGGCCGCCGAAGGCGTGGCGCCGGCGGCGCTGGCGATCGCCTGGTGCCTGCGCAACCCGCACGTGTCCACGGTGATCCTCGGCGCCAGCCGCGTCGCCCAGTTGCTGCAGAACTTCGATGCGCTGCAGCTGGCCGCGCGCGACGACGCGGCGTGGTGGGCGCAGGTCGAGGCGGCGGTGGCCTGAGCCGCGCCGCCTTCGGTGCGAAGGCGGGTGGGCACGGCGTGCGAGCGCCGTGCGCAATCTTCGATTTGCCGGAACTTTCGAAATTCGACTTTCTATCCGCAGCTTGAATCGTCACAAACGAGAACGGCTCTTGCTTAATTATTGAGAATCATTATCATCCGTATCGACCCCTGAGTACGGAGCCCGACCATGACCGCTCAACCCGTCCTGTTGCGTCACCCCGAAACCCTGAGCCTGCGCGAGCGTGCGCTGCCGCGCGCGGTTCCGGTCGAAGAGACGATCAGCAGCGAAGCGCTGCTGAAGGGCCGCCGCGAAGTGCTGATCCAGCACGGCGATCGCGTGTATCGCCTGCGCCATACCAGCAACGACAAGCTGATCCTGACCAAGTAAGCCGGCCGGCCGCGCAGCGCGCGGCCAGCCCATCCGCTCGACACTGCCGCCACCTGGCCGGACCCGATGGGTCCGCTGCGGCCGCCCGCAGTCGCGACCGTTTCTCTCCTCGGCCCTTGCGCCGGCTCGCGCCGGCGTGGCCGGGCTTTTTCGCGACCACCGATGACTTCCATGATCCGTACCGCTCCGCTCACCGGCGCGCTGTGGCTGGCCCTGGCCGCCTGCGCGCATGCCGCTCCCGCCGACGCCGACGCCGACGCCGTTGCCGACACCGCAGATACCGCCAGTTCCGCCACGCCGCGCGATTTCGACCGCCTGCAGGTCACCGCCACCCGCACCCAGCGCGCCATCGTCGATGTCCCCAGCAGCGTCGATGTGATCGACCGCGAGCAGATGGACCAGGAACTGGTCTACGACCTGAAGGACCTGCTGCGCTACAGCCCCGGCGTCTCGGTCACCGGCAACAGCGGCCGCTTCAGCGGCATCGGCGGCATCCGCATCCGCGGCCTGGACGGCAACCGCGTGCTGATGCTGACCGACGGCATCCCGGTCGCGGACAGCTTCAGCTTCGGCAGCTATCTCAACGCCAACCGCAACTTCGTCGATATGGAAACGCTCAAGCGCGTCGAGATCGTGCGCGGGCCGGCCAGCTCGCTGTACGGCTCCGATGCGCTCGGCGGCGTGGTCGCCTATGTGACCAAGGATCCGGCCGACTACCTGGCGCCGGGCAAGAACAGCTACGTGGGCCTGAAGTTCGGCTACGAGAGCGAATGGGACGGCCTGTTCGCCGGCGCGCTGGTCGCCTTCGGCGGCGAGCGCTGGAGCGGCATGGCCGCGGTCAGCCACCGCCAGGGTCAGGAGAGCGAGACCCAGGGCGACAACCGCAGCACCGGCGCGGCGCGCACCGCGCCCAATCCGCTCAGCAGCGACGGCCGCAGCCTGCTCAGCAAACTGGTGTACGCGCCGAGCGCGAACCAGCGCTTCAAGCTGACCGTGGAAGGCAACGAGGACTATTCCAGCATCGATGCGCTGAGCAATGTCACCTCCAGCATCCTGTCGCAGCGCGGCCGCGACCATCAGACCCGCGCCCGCGTGTCGCTGACCCACGAAGTGGATCAGCTCGACACGCTGCTCGCCGACGACCTGCAGTGGCAGCTGTACCGGCAGGACAGCCAGAGCCTGCAGCGCACCGACGAGCGCCGCAGCAACAACACCCTGCGGCACATGGAGCACGACTTCGACCAGCGCCTGTACGGGCTGCAGGCCAACCTGCACAAGCAGGTGGACCAGGGCCGCGTGGTCCACGATGTCAGCTACGGCATCGAGCTGTCGTGGAGCGACACCCACGAAAAGCGCGACGGCTACGCGCAGAACCTGAGCACCGGCGCGATCAGCAAGACGGTGGGCGTGGAGACGTTCCCGGTGCGCGATTTCCCGGTCACCGAGACCACCAAGGCCGGCGCCTATCTGCAGGACGAGATACGCCTGGCCGACGGCCGCTTCAGCCTGATCCCGGGCCTGCGCGTGGACTACTACCGGCTGTCGCCAAAGGTCGATGCGATCTTCGCCACCGACAACCCGGGCGTGGCCGCGGAGAAGGTCACCGACAGCAACGTCTCGCCCAAGCTCGGCGCGATCTGGCGCATCGACGATGCGTGGTCGCTGTACGCCAACTACGCGCACGGCTTCCGCGCGCCGCCTTACAACGACGTCAACATCGGCTTCACCAACCTGCAGTTCGGCTACACCGCCATCGCCAATCCGGACCTGAAACCGGAGACCAGCAAGGGCGCCGAACTGGGCCTGCGCTACACCGCGTCGGCCGGCTATGTCGGCCTGAGCGGCTACTACAACGACTACCGCGACTTCATCGAGTCCTACAGCTTCGTCGGCTACAACGCCGACGGCCTGATGCTGTACCAGTCGCGCAACGTCGATCACGTGGTGATCAAGGGCGTGGAGGCCAAGGCCGGCGTCGATTTCGGCGCGCTGTCCGCGCGCTGGGCCGGCTGGTCGCTGCATTCCAGCGCCGCCTACGCGCGCGGCGACAACAAGACCGACGCCACGCCGCTGAATTCGATCGATCCGCTGCGCGGCGTGCTCGGCCTGGCCTACGATCGGCAGACCTGGGGCACGCAACTGGTCGGCACCTTCGTGGCGAAGAAGAAACGCCCGGCGTCGCCGACGTACTACACGCCGTCCGGCTACGCGACGCTGGACCTGCTGGCGCACTGGAACTTCACTCCCGGCGCGCGGCTCAACGTCGGCGTGTTCAACCTGGCCGATCGCCGCTACATCGACTGGAACACCCTGCCCAGCGCGACCCTGGCCAGCAGCGCGATGCTGGACCGCTATACCGGCGCCGGACGCAACGTCTCGGTCAGCCTGGCGCTGGACTGGTAGCGGCGCATGGGCAAGGCGGCGCCAGCGACCACCGACGCGACCCGGATCGCCGCATCCGCGCCGCTGCCGCGCCCGGCGCAGCTGGCGGCGCTGGGCACCGTGCTGTGCCTGTACCGCGCGCAGTTGGGCGCGGAACTGATGGGCTGGAACCATGCGCTGCGCGTCGGCGCACAGCTCGGCGTGGACAGCGACGGATTGCTCGAAAGCCTGTGCTTCTACGATCGCCAGGGACGTTGCTGCTGGCGCCTGTACCTGCTGCCGGACAGCGATTTCGTCGCCTGGGACGCCTTGCTGTCGGTGTTGCCCGCCGTCCACGGCGGCAGCGCCGATGCCGGCGTCGGCGAACGCCTGTGGCGGCGCGTGGCCGGCCGCCTGAGCGGCGACAGCTGGCGCGCGCGGGCGCTGCGCCTGCACGCCAGCGACGGCGAACTGGCGGCCAGCGTCGCCAGCGTGTCGCCGCTGGGCGCCAGCATCGCCCGGCGCATCGCGCGGCTGGAAGCGGCCGAGGGCGAAGTGCTGGTCGACGACTGCTGCTGCGCCCGCGCCGGCCCGGCAGCCGCGCGCCACGATCCGCAGCGGCCGTGGCCGCTGCTGCGCCTGTAGGGTGCGTTTTCTCCCTTTTCCTCAGCTACCGCGACCGACCATCACGATGAAATCACCGCTTCTGCTGCTCCTGCTCGCCGCCACCGGCCTGGCCCACGCCCAGGACGCCGATCCGCAACGCGACCGCGCCAGCATCCTGGCGATGCAGGGCGAATACATGGTGGATTTCGCCTTCGACGAGACCGTGCTGCTCAAGCCCGGCTACGAGCGCGCGCCGGCGATGCGCAGCGGCGCCAACGAAGTGGTGATCGTGGTCGAGGACAGCCCGCGCAAGGTGGTGCTGCAGCATCTGCTGGTCGACACCAAGAGCGGCCACGTGACCAAGCACTGGCGCCAGGACTGGAGCTACGAGGCGCCGCAGCGCTTCGAGTTCAGCGCCGACCAGACCTGGCAGGTGCGCCCGCTGGCCGCGGCCGCGACCCGCGGCGCGTGGACCCAGTGCGTGTACGAAGTCAGCGATGCGCCGCGCTATTGCGGCACCGGCCGCTGGGATTACGCCGACGGCCACCCGACCTGGACCAGCGACCTGAGCTGGCGTCCGCTGCCGCGGCGCGAATACACCAAGCGCAGCGACTACAACGCGCTGGCGGTGATCAACCGGCACACGCTGACCCCGGCCGGCTGGACCCACGAGCAGTTCAACACCAAGGTGCTGCGCAAGCCCGACGGCAGCCAGCAACCGATCGCGCGCGAATTCGGCTTCAACGACTACGTCAAGACCGGCGAGGTCGACTTCACGCCGGCCTACGACTACTGGAAGGCGACGCAGGGCTATTGGGCCAAGGTGCGCGCGCACTGGGACGCGTTCCTCGGCAAGCCGCCGGGCGTGCACCTGAAGACCAAGCTCGACGGCATGGCGATGATCGTGCCGCTGTTCGAACAGGCCGACGCGGTGCAGCAGGGCAAGCCGGTGGCCGATGCCAGGATCGACGCGGTGTTCGCGCAGTGGGTGGAGCCGGCGCCCGCCGCGCGTTGAACGCCGCTGCCGGCGCAGAGCCAGGGTGGGAAGGCGGCCGGGACTGGCGCCTTCCCTTTTTTTGCCCGGCGCAGGCATCGCGTTATTGCGCCAGGCTACAGGTCGGTCACCAGGTGGTAACTCAATCCCTTGCGCTCGGGCAGGGTAAAGATCCAGGGGAAACCGACCGACAGCCCGCTGAGGTCGAGCCACTGCGGATTGAAGGACTCGATCAGGCCGCGCTGCCAGCAATGGCTGAGCCGGGAGATCTCCGCAGCGCGCAGCAATGCGGCCACTTCGTTCTCGCACTCCTCGTACCACACCGCGAGGATCGCGACCGGATCTTCGGTTTGCCCGCGCACGCTGTTGCGCGCGCGCAAGGTCTTGCCCAAGCCGTCGAGCGCCTGCGGCGTCGGTGCGGTGGCGATGTAGTAGGGGCCGCTGCGGGTCTCGGCCAGGATGCAGGCCAGGTACGGCACGCCATTGCGCGCGCCGACTTCGCTCGCCGGGGCGGACACGCTGTGCGATAGGCTGTCGCTTGCCGGCATGGTTCTGATGCTCGCCGATGCTGACCAGGCGCGGGCCGATCTGCGCAGGAAGCGGCAGCGGCAGTCGCCGCGATGCTCGGCGAAGGCGAGGGCGGCAGTCAAGTTCCGCGCGCGCTGCGCGGAGCCGCCATGTGCAGCCCCGCGACTCAGCGCTGCATGCCCCAGCGGCGCACGGTGAGCCGTTCCAGCACGCGGAAACCGGCGCCTTCCACCAGCAGGCCGAGCAGGATCACCATCGCCAGCCCGGCGAACACGCGGTCGGTGTACAGCTCGTTGCGGTTCTGGAAGATGTACCAGCCCAGGCCGCCCTGGCCGGAGGTGGCGCCGAACACCAGCTCGGCGGCGATCAGCGTGCGCCAGGCGAAGGCCCAGGCGATCTTCAGGCCGGACAGGATTGCCGGCAGCGCGGCCGGCACCAGGATCGCGACGACGTAGCGCAGCCCGCGCAATCCATAGTTGCGCCCGGCCATGCGCAAGGTTTCCGGCACGCCCTGGAAGCCGGCATAGGTGTTCAGCGCCAGCGGCCACAGCACCGCATGCACCAGCACGAACACCAGGCTGCCGTTGCCCAGGCCGAACCACAGCATGGCCAGCGGCAGCAGGGCGATCGCCGGCAGCGGATTGAACATCGCGGTCAACGTGCCCAGCAGGTCGCGGCCGATCCGGGTCGAGGCCGCCAGCGCGGTCAGCGCGAAGGCCAAGGCCACGCCCAGCGCGTAGCCTTGCGCCAGCATGCGCAGCGAGGCGCCGACGCGGCCGAGCAGTTCGCCCGACCACAGCCCGTCGGCGAACGCGCGCGCGGTCTGCACGAAGCCCGGCAACAACAGGTCGTCGTCGAGCCAGTGCGCAGCCGCTTCCCACAGCCCGGCCAGGGCGAGCAGGATCAGCGCCTGGCGCAGCCAGTCCGGCAGCCGCCGCCGCGGCGGCGCCAGTGTCGCTGCGGTCGCGACGTAGGCAACCACCGGGCGTTCGTACTCGGCGCGAATCGGCGGCCGCAGCGGCGCGGCGGCGCTCACGGCGCGACCTCGCGCAGTGCCGCGCGCCGGCGCAACGGCGCCACGTTGCTGGCGCCGGCAGCGGCGTCGGTATCGGCATCGCTGGTGTCGATGCCGGAGTCGCCGGGCGCGTCGAACAGCAGCCGGTGGATGCGTTGCGCGGCCTGTTGGAACGGCGCACTGCCGAGACTGGCCGGGCCGAAGCCATGGCTGTTGAGCTCGGCGCGGACCTGGCCCGGATGCGGCGACAGCAGCACCACGCGGTTGCCGACCAGCAAGGCCTCGTCGATCGAATGGGTCACGAACAGCAGGGTGAAGCGCAACTCGTCCCACAGCTCCAGCACCTGTTCCTGCATGCGCTGGCGGGTCAGCGCATCCAGCGCGGCGAACGGTTCGTCCATCAGCAGCACGCGCGGCTGCATCGCCAGCGCCCGCGCGATCGCCACGCGCTGCTTCATGCCGCCGGAGAGGGTGTGCGGATAGGCGTCGGCGAACGCGGACAAGCCGACCTTCTGCAGGTAGTGGTCCGCGCGCTCGGCCGCTTCGCGCCGCCCCAGCTTGCGCGCCGCACGCAGGCCGAAGGCGACGTTCTGGCGCACCGTCTTCCATGGCGCCAGCTGGTCGAATTCCTGGAACACCACCACCCGGTCCGGTCCCGGCGCGCGCAGCGTCTGCCCGTCCAGGCGGATCTGTCCCTCGCTGGGCGCGACGAAGCCGGCGATGGCCTTGAGCAGGGTCGATTTGCCGCAGCCCGACGGGCCTAGCAGCACCAGGCGGTCGCCGGCGTACACGTCGAAGCTGACCTGATGCGTGGCGCGCACCACGCGCTGTCCCGTGGCGTATTCCAGGCTGAGCCGCTCGACCTGCAGCAGCGGCGCCGGCGCCAGTGCGAATGCGCTCATCTCAGCTGCCTCCGGCGACTTGCGCGCTGTCGAAGAAATAGTCCTTGACCGCACCGGGCGCCTGCTTGATCGCGCCGATCCGGTACAGGAACTGGCCGAGCTTGAGCGTGTTCTGCGGCGCGGTCTTGAACTGCACCTTCGGGTCCTTGAGGATGCGCAGCACCAGCGCGCGATCGATCTTGCCGCCGTTGGCGCGCACGAACAGGTCCGCCGCCTGTTCCGGCTGGCGCTGCACGAAGCTGGCCGCCTCGGCCAGCGCGGCGACGAAGGCCTGGTAGGTCTTGGGATTGTCGCGACGGAATTTCTCGGTGGCGTACAGCACCGTGGCCGAGGTCGGGCCGCCCTCGATCGCGTACGAGTCCAGTACGATGTGCGCCTTCGGATTGCGCGCCAGTTCCTGCTCCTGGAAAGGCGGACTGGCGAAGTGCGCGGTGATCTCGGTGCCGCCGCGGATGATCGCCGCGGCGGCGTCGGGATGCGGCACCGCCACCTGCTGCGCATCCAGCCGGTTGTAGGCCTTCTCGCCCCAGCGCTGCGCGGAGGCGTGCTGCAGTAGCCGCGATTGCACCGACACGCCGACCGCCGGCACCGCGATCCGATCGCGCGGGCCGAAGTCGTCCATGGTCTTGATCCGCGGATCGTTGCTGATCAGGTAATAGGGGAAGTTGCCCAGCGAGGCCACGCCGCGCACGTTCTGGCGGCCGCGGGTGCGGTCCCACAGCGTGAACAGCGGGCCGACCCCGGCGCCGGCCACATCGATCGAGCCGGACAGCAAGGCATCGTTGGCGGCGGCACCGCCGGACAGCTGCAGCGTCTCGACCTTGATGTCGATGCCGGCGGCCTTGCCGTGCTTCTCGATCAGCCTCTGCTGCTGGGCCACGTCCAGCAGCAGGTAGACGATGCCGTACTGCTTGGCGATGCGCAGCCGGCCTTCGGCCTGCGCGGGCTGGCCGTGCAGCAGCGCGATGGCGAGCAGCGCGGCGGCGAACCAGCGCAGCCGCCGCGCCGCGGCGCCGCGCGGCGCGGTTGCCGGGAAAGCAGGTGAATCGAAAACGGTCATGCGTCGCTCCGTTGCGGGGAAGGGCGGAGTGGCGGGGCAGTGCGCGGTGCCGGCGCTGGCGCTGGCGCCGCTAGAACGGCACGTCGCCCTCGATGGTGGTGCGGTGCAGGCGCCGGCGCAGATGGTCCGGAGTGCCGCCGGCCAGGTGGGTGACCGAGCGGTTGTCCCAGAACACCATGTCGTGCGCCTGCCAGCGATGCCGGTAGACCAGCGGGTCGGCGCTGCTGTGCGCGAACAGCGCCTGCAGCAGCGCATCGCTTTCGTCCTGCGGCAGGCCGACGATGCGGGTGGTGAAGTGCTCGCTGACGAACAGCGCGCGGCGCCCGGTTTCCGGATGGGTGCGCACGATCGGATGCCGCACCGGCGCCACCTCGTCGATCTGCGCCTGGGTCAGCGGCGGGCGCCACGGATTGCGCGCGCGCAGTTCCTCGTACTTGGCCAGGTAGCTGTGCTCGGCCAGGCGGCCGTCGACCGCGCGCTGCAGGTCCGGCGGCAGCGTGTCCCAGGCCAGGTGCTGGTTGGCGAACAGGGTATCGCCGCCTTCGGCCGGCAGCTCCTGCGCCAGCAGCATCGAGCCCAGGCTCGGCGTCGGCTTGTACGACAGGTCCGAGTGCCAGTAGTGCCCGGCGTCGCCCAGCCCGATCGGCTGGCCGTTCTCCTTGATGTTGGACACCACCAGCACTTCCGGCTGCTCGGGCAGCTGGAACTGGCGCAGCACATGGATCTGCAGCGGGCCGAAGCGGCGGCTGAAGGCCACCTGCTGCGCGGGCGTGATGCGCTGATCGCGAAACACGAGCACGTGGTAGTGCAGATGCGCCCGATGCAGCAGCGCGAACGTGGCCGCATCCAGCGGCCGGGTCAGGTCCAGGCCCAGCACCTGCGCGCCCAGCGGTGCGGCGAACGGTTCGATGCGGACCGCCGGCGCCGCGGCAGGAGCGGTCCGAATTGCGGTGGATGCGCGCGCCATGCTCTGGCCTCGTCTGCGAAGAATGCGACGCCGCGCGCACGGCGCGCGGCGTCGGTCCCCCACTGTAGGCGGCGCCGGGTGCGCGCTGAAGCAACGATTCGGATGGTGCTTATACGCAACCGGCATATGCGTGGTGCCGGGATTTGGGATTTGGGATTGGGGATTCGTAGGGGGGCGCCGAGCGCTGTCGGCGGTGCGCGCCGCCTACGGCGAGCACGCGTGGGCGACGCCGCGTCTTGCAGCGGCCCGGCGTGCCGGGCCGCTGGGCGCTCAGTTTTCGCGCAGCGCCAGTGCCGGCGGCGTGCGCAGGATGCGGCGCGTGCCCGACCAGCCGGCGAGCAGGCTCAGCAGCACGCCGCCGACCCCGCCCAGCAGCAGTGCCGGCCACGGCGGCGACAGCGCCAGGTCGAACGCCTGCTTGGCGACGACCACGCCGATCCCGGCCGCCGCGCCGACCGCCAGGATCGCCGCGAGCAGGCCGAGCGCGCCGAATTCCACCAGCACCGCGCCGCGCAGCTGGCCGCGGCGCGCGCCCAGCGTGCGCAGCACCGCGCTGTCGTAGCGGCGTTCGCCGGCGGTGGCCTGCAGCGCCGCCAGCAGCACCAGGGCGCCGGCCAGCAGGCTGAAGCCCATCACCAGTTGCACCGCCTGTGCTACCTGGTCGATCACCTCGCGCACCCGTCCCAGGATCGCGTCGATGTCCAGCAGCGATACGTTCGGATAGGTGCGGCTGAGGCCGCTCAGCTGCGCGGCGGACCCGCGCGGCAGGTGGAAGGCGGAGATCAGGTTGTACGGCGCGTCCTGCACCGCGCCGGCGTTGAGCAGCAGGAAGAAGTTGACCCGGAACGAATCCCAGTCGGCCTTGCGCATGCTGGTCACGGTGAAGCTGCGCTGCTGCTCGCCGAGCAGCAGGGTGATGCGGTCGCCGAGCTTGAGCCCGTAGCGCTGCGCCCAGCCTTCCTCCACCGAGGCCTCCGCCGCGGTGCTGTCGGCGGCCCAGAAACGCCCGGACAGCAGCCAGTTGGCGGCGGGGAATTCGTGCCGCCAGGAGAAATTGATCGGCCGGTCGGTGCCATCGCCATCGTCCTCCGGGCCCTGCTCCTGGCGCTGCGGCGGCTTGCCGTTGATCGCCACCAGCTTGCCGGTGCTGAACGGTTCCACCGCCGCGTCGCCGACGCCGAGCCCGCGCAGCGTGCCGAGCACGTGGTCGGCCTGGTCGGGCTGGATGTTCATCAGGAAGTAGTTCGGCGTGTCCGCCGGCAACCGGTCGCGCCACTGGCCGAGCAGGCCAGGACCGATCACCGCCAGCAACAGCAACGCGCACAGCGACAGCGACAGCCCGACCAGTTGCACCACGCTCAGCGCGCGGCGCCGGGTCAGCGCGGCCAGGCCCAGCTTCCAGGGGCCGCGCAGGCGCGACTGCAGCCGCCGCAACACGGCCAGCAACAGGCCGCCGACCGCCGCGGCGAGCGCGGCCAGCAGGGTCAGCCCGCCCAGCACCCAGGCCGCGAGCACGCCGTCGCCGGTGGCGTACACCGCCAGCACCACGGTGGCGACCAGCGCGGCGGCATAGACCAGCAGCGAGGTCGGCGGCAGCGCGGCGAAGCTGCGGTTGAGCACGCGCATCGGCGGCACGTCGCGCAGCCGCAGCAGCGGCGGCAGGCCGAAGCCGAGCAGCAGCAACAGGCCGATGCCGGCGCCGGCCAGCGCCGGGGTCGCCTGCGGCAGCGGCAGCCGGTTCGGGATCAGGCTGCCCAGCGCTTCGACCAGGCCGATCTGCGCCAGCATGCCCAGGCCCACGCCCAGCGCGCAGGCGGGGATCGCCAGCAACAGCAACTGCAGCGCCAGCGCGCCGAGGATGTCGCGCTGGCGCGCGCCCAGGCAGCGCAGCACGGCCACGCTGTCAATGCGGCGCAGCGCGAAACGGTTGGCCGCCAGCGCGGTGGCGACGCCGGCCAGCAGCACCGCCAGCAACGCGGTCAGCGCCAGGAAGCGGCCGGCGCGGTCGAACGCGCCGCGCACGCCGCGCTGGGTGTCCTCGATGCCGACCAGGCGGAACGCCTTGGCGCGCGGCTGCAGCCATTCGCGCAGCGCGGCGATCTCGCCGGGCGCGCCGGCGAACATCAGCCGGTACGAGGCGCGGCTGCCGGGGCCGAGCAGGCCGGCGGCATCGACGTCGGCGCGGTTGACCAGCAGCGGCGGCGACAGCTGCATCAGTTCGCCGGACGCGTCCGGCTCGGCGCGCAGCACCCGGGTCACGCGCAGCGTGCCGGCGCCGAATTCGAGATCGTCGCCGAGCTTCAGCCCCAGCGCCTCGAGCAGGCGCGGATCGGCGTAGGCCTGGCCGCGCGGCGGCGGGCCAGCGCGCTCGCTGCCGGCGCCAACGGTATCGCGCGCAACCAGCAACTCGCCGCGCAACGGATAGCCGACGTCGACCGCCTTGATGTTGGCCATCTGGCTGGCCTCGCCGTGGAACAGCACGCTGGGGAAGCTGACCAGGCGCGTGTGGCGCAGGCCGCGGCGCTGCGCCTCCTCGGCGAACGCGACGGGGATGTCCTGGCGCCCGGTGACACCGAGGTCGCCGCCGATCACCTCGGCGGCGCTGCCGGTCAGCGCCAGGGTGACGCGATCGACCAGGGTGCCGACCGCGGTCATCACCGCCACGCCCAGCACCAGCGCGGCGAACACGGTCAGCAGGTCGCCGGCGAACAGCTCGCGGCGCAGCGCGCGTGCGGCATGGCGCAGCACGTTCATGCGTCGGCCACCGCTTCGGCCTGGCGCAGGCGCCCGCGGTCGAGCCGGTAGCGATGCTCGCAACGTTGCGCCAGGCGCAGGTCGTGAGTGACCAGGACCAGGGTGGTGTCGCTGCCGGCGTTGAGCGCGAACAGCAGATCGCTGATCTGCTGGCCGGTGGCCTGGTCGAGGCTGCCGGTGGGTTCGTCGGCGAACAGGATCCGCGGCCGCGCCACGAACGCGCGCGCCAGCGCCACGCGTTGCTGCTCGCCGCCGGACAGCTGCCGCGGGTAGTGCCGCGCCCGCGCCGTCAGGCCGACCGCCTCCAGCACCTCGCGCACCCGCGCCGGGTCCTCGCGCCCGGCCAGTTCCAGCGGCAGCGCGATGTTTTCCGCGGCGGTTAGCGACGGCAGCAGGTGGAAGCTCTGGAACACGAACCCGACTTCGCGCGCGCGCAAGGCGGCGCGCGCTTCCTCGTCCAGCGCGTTGAGCGACTGCCCGGCGAGCACGATCTCGCCGCGCGTCGGCAGGTCCAGCCCGGCGAGCAGGCCGAGCAGGGTGGTCTTGCCGGAACCGGACGCGCCGACGATGGCGACGCTGTCGCCTTCACCGATGGTCAATCCGACGTTGTCGAGAATGTGGACCGTACCCTCCGGTCCGCTGACGGATTTGCCGACATCGCGTACGTCGATCGCGATGCCGGGGCGAGGAGTGGGGGCCAGACTGTCGATGAGGAAATCTCCGGATGCGTGGCAACGATACGAAAGGAACGCCTGCCTGGACGCGCAGCGCCTGGCTCCTGGCCTGTCTGGCATGGTGTCTGCTGCTGCCCGCCATCGCCTGTGCCAAAGGTGCGACGGGGCCGGTGCTGGTGGTCGGCGACAGCCTCAGCGCTGCGCACAACATCCCGGTCCAGTCCGGCTGGGTGGCGCTGCTGGAGCGCCGCCTGCAACAACAGATGCAGGCGCCACCGGCCGTAGTCAATGCCAGCATCAGCGGCGAGACCTCGTCCGGCGCGCTGACCCGGCTGCCGGCGCTGCTGCAGAAGCACCGGCCGGCGGTGGTGGTGATCGAACTCGGCGGCAACGACGCGCTGCGCGGGCTGACCCCGGCGGAACTGCGCGGCAACCTGGAGAAGATGATCGTGCTCAGCCGTAACGCCGGCGCGAAGGTGTTGCTGCTGGGCATCGACGTGCCGCCCAACTACGGGCCAGCCTACCGGCAGCGGCTGCGCGCGGTCTACGCCGACCTGGCCAAGCAATACCAGACCGGGCTGCTGCCGTTCCTGCTGGAAGGCGTGGCGCTGAACCCGGCGCTGATGCAGGACGATGGCCTGCATCCCACCGCCGCCGGCCAGCCCAAGGTCCTAGACAATGTGTGGCCCAAGCTCAAACCCTTGATCGGCGGGTGATTTTTGCGCCGCTCAGGCACATGAAGCGATCTTCACGCGGTCACCACCGGGCTTCCGGCATGTTTCACAAAGCTGAAGACTGAGGAAGCTCTATGCGTCAGACCAAGGAAACCTCCGGACTCGTTCTGGTCGTCGAGGACAACCGCAACATCTCCGAAATGATCGGCGAATACCTGGAAGGCCGCGGATTCGAAGTGGATTACGCCTGCGACGGGCTGGACGGCTACCGCCTGGCGGCGGAGAACAGCTACGACGTGGTGGTGCTGGACCTGATGCTGCCACGCCTGGATGGCATCGAAGTGTGCCGCCGTTTGCGCAACGACGCGCGCAAGTCCACGCCGGTGCTGATGCTGACCGCGCGCGATACGCTCGACGATAAGCTCACCGGCCTGGGCTTCGGCGCCGACGATTACCTGACCAAGCCGTTCGCGATCCAGGAACTGGAAGCGCGGCTGCGTGCGCTGATCCGCCGCGAACGCCGTCAGGTCGGCTCGGAAGTGCTGAAGGTGGCCGACCTGGTGCTGGATCCGGTGAGCATGCGCGCCACCCGTGCCGGCACCGAACTGCAGCTCTCGCCGATCGGCCTGCGCCTGCTGACCATCCTGATGCGCGAATCGCCGCGCGTGGTCACCCGCCAGGAGATCGAGCGCGAGATCTGGGGCAACGGCCTGCCGGACTCCGATACCCTGCGCAGCCATCTGTACAACCTGCGCAAGATCATCGACAAGCCGTTCGACCGGCCGCTGCTGCACACCGTGCAGAGCGCCGGCTACCGCATCGCCGATATCGCGCAGCCGATGAGCTGAGCGGTAGCGGTGTTCGTTAAGCGGCAGGCCCCGGCAACGGGGCCTGCTTGCACGGCGGATTCACGATTCGCCTTCCTATAATCGCGGCGAAAAAAACGGAAGCAGTAATGCCGCACGGTTTGCCGCGCAAAATCCGCCTCGCCCTGATCGCCCGGATTCTTTTCGCTGGCTGCATCGTGGCCTTGGGCAGCTATCTGGTGGTGGCGGTGGTGCAGCACTCGCTGGTGGGATCGGTGATGCGCCAGGAAGCCGAGCATTATTGGCGCCTGCACGCGCAATCTCCGTCGCAGCCGCCGCCGAACAGCCACACCTTGCGCGGTTATCTGGTGCCGGCCGGACAAGCCGATGCGGCGCTGCCGGCGAATCTGCGCGGCCTCGCTCCCGGCTTGCACGAAAACCTCCCCGGCGGGGAGATGGTGCTGGTCGACGAAACCCGGGCCGGGCGCCTGTACCTGGTGTTCCTGCGCGCGCAGGCGCAGCGCCTGGCGTTCTGGTTCGGCATCGTGCCGGCGCTGCTGACCCTCATCGCGGTGGTGGCGGTCGGATGGCTGACCCATCGCGCCTCGCGGCGCCTGCTGTCGCCGGTGAACTGGCTGGCGCGGCGCGTGTCGCAATGGGATCCGCGGCATCCGTCCACCGCCGACCTGGCGCCGGAAAACCTGCCGGCCGACGTGCAGGGCGAATCGCGGCAGCTGGCCGCCGCGCTGCACGCGCTGGCCTTGCGCGTCACCGACCACGTCTCGCGCGAGCGCAACTTCACCCGCGATGCCAGCCACGAGCTGCGCACGCCGCTGACGGTGATCCGCGTCGCCAGCGACATCGCGATGACCGATCCCGACCTGCCGCCGCTGCTGGGCCGCAGCCTGCAGCGCATCCAGCGCGCCGGCCGCGACATGGAGGCGGTGATCGACGCGTTCCTGATCCTGGCGCGCGAGGCGGACGTGGTGCCGCAGAGCGAGACCTTCGACGTCGCCGAGGTGGTCGAGTACGAGGCCGAGAACGCACGCGAGCTGTTGACCGGCAAGCCGGTGACGCTGACCGTCAGCGTGCTCGCGGCCGCGCGCCTGCACGCGCCGCCGCGGGTGTTGCACGTGGTGGTCAGCAACCTGCTGCGCAACGCTTGCAGCTATACCGATGCCGGCAGCATCGAGGTCGAGGTCGGCAACGAGCGGATCAGCATCCGCGACACCGGCATCGGCATGTCCAGCGAAGCGCTGCAGCGCGCGTTCGAGCCGTTCTTCCGCGCCGAGCCCGACCGTCCGCAGGGCACCGGGCTGGGCCTGTCGATCGTGCGCCGGCTATGCGAGCGCTTCGGCTGGCGGATCGGGCTGGAGAGCGCCGAAGGCGGCGGCACCACCGCCACCGTGCGCTTCGATCCGGCCAAGTGAGCGGCGGTGGCGCGAGCCACCGTCGGCGGGTCGTTTGCTGGGGCGATCGCCATGGCATGACCGCATCGGCGACACGTACGGATATTGCCGAATGCGATCGACGTCACGTCAGGTTTTTTCGCCGGCCTCCCATCCGCCACCCAGCGCGCGGATCAGCGCGACGCTGGCGCGCAACTGCCGGGTCTCCAGATCGATGACGCTGCGCCGCGCATCGAGTTCGGCGGTCTGCGCCTGCACCACATCGAGGTAGCCGGCGGCACCCTCGCGGTAATGATTGAGCGACAGCGCGACCGAGCGCTGCGCGGCATCGGCCGCCGCGCGCTGATCGGTCAGCGCCGTGCCCAGATCGCGCAGCAGGGTCAGGTTGTCCTCGACCTGGGCGAAGGCGGTGAGCACCACGTCGCGGTATTTCGCGCCGGCCTCGGCGGTCGCAGCCTGCGCCGCTTTCACGCCCGCCTTGCGGCGGCCCCCATCGAACACGTTCAGCAGCAGGCTGGGGCCGATGGCCCAGAACCGGTTGGGCGCGGTGGCGATGCTGCCCCAGCGATCGCTCTGCCACCCGCCTTGCCCGTCGATGGTCAGTTGCGGGAAGAACGCGGCGCGGGCGATGCCGACCTGGGCGTTCGCCGCCGCGGTCCGCCGCTCCGCGGCGGCGATGTCCGGGCGACGTTGCAACAGCGTCGACGGCACCTGCAGCGGAATCGTCGGCACCGGCACCTGCGCGGTGTTGGCCGCGAGCTGGAAGCTGGACGCGGAATCGCCGACCAGCGCCGCGATGGCATGCAGCACCAGCGCGCGTTGCGCCTGCGCCTGGGTGCGTTGCGACCTGGCGTTGGACAACTGCGTCTGCGCGCGCGCCACGTCCAGGGCCGAGGCGATGCCCCCGGCATGACGCGACTGGGTGAGTTGCAAGGCCTTGCCGAACGCGTCGATGCTTTCGCTCAACACCTGGATCTGGCGGTCGTCGCCGATGAGTTGCAGGTAGCTGTCGGCGAGCTGCACCTGCAGGCTCAGCCGCGCCTGGGCGAGATCGGCCGCGGAGGCGGCCTGCTGCGCCTCGCCAGCGGCGACGGTGTCGCGCACGCGGCCCCACAGGTCCACTTCGTAGTCGAACTGGGCACCGATGGTGTACGCGTCGTAGTAGGCCGGCGAGGTGGCGCCGCGCAGCGGGCGCGTATCCGATTGGCGGTTGCGCGCCGCGCTGCCGTCCAGGCCCAGGGTCGGGAAGTAGCCGGCGCGGGCCTGCTTGGTGAACGCCTCGGCCTGCTGGTAATGGGCAAGTGCGGCGGCGAGCGTGGCGTTGTTCGCCAGCAGGCGCGCCTGCAACTGGTCGAGCCGGTCGTCGCCGTAGACCTTCCACCAGCCGTCGCGGTCGATGCCATCGGCGGGCTGCGCTTCCACCCATGGCGAATCGGTAGCGCTGTACTGCGCCGCCACCGGCACTTCGGGCGCCCGATAGGTGGGCGCCAGCGAGCAGGCGGCCAGGCCCAGCGCCGCCAGCGCCGCGGTCGCGGCAAGCCGTGCGCGTCGGCGATCAGACCTTTGCATGTTCGCCTGCCGGCTTGGGGGCGCTGATGCGCACGCGATCGCCTTCGGCCAGGCCATCCGGCGGGCTCTCGATCAGCCGGTCGCCGGCGGCGACGCCCGAGCCGAGCTGCACCGTCTTGCCGAAGTCGCGGGCGATGGTCACGGTCTTGAACGCCACCTTGTCGTGCGCATCGACCACCGCCACGCGCAGGCCCTTTTCGTCGAACACCAGCGCGCTGGCCGGCACGCGCAGCAGCGTGGCGTTGGCCGCAAGCGCGAAGGTGACGCTGGCATAGCCGCCCGGCAGCAGCTTGCCGTCCTGGTTGTCCACGGCCACCTGCACCAGCGTGGTGCCGGATGCAGCGTTGATCGCCTCCGACGACCTGTCGACGACGCCGGCGAAGGTCTGGCCCGGATACTCCGGCACCGTCAGGGTCACGTGGGTGCCGGGACGCACCGACGGCGCATAGTTCTGCGGCACGTTCACGTACATGCGCAGCTTGCGCGTGTCGGACACCACGAACAGTTCCTGGCCGCCGCCGCCGGCGTTGACCAGCGCGCCGACATCGGTCTCGCGCGCGGTGACGGTGCCGTCGAACGGCGCCACCAGTTTGGCGAAGCCCTTCAGCGCCTGGATGCGCTCGACGTTGGCCTGCGCGGCCTGCTCGAGCGCGCGCTTGGCCGCGTAGTCGCCGCTCTTCTCGTCCACTTCCTGCCTGGACACCGAGTCGGAATTGCCCATGGCCTGCCAGCGCTTGGCGGTGGTCTGCGCCAGCGCCGCGTTGGCGCGGGCGCTGGCCAGGTCGGCCTTGGCCTGCAGCAGTTGCTGGTCCAGGTCGGGGGTTTCGATCTCGGCGAGCACGTCGCCGGCCTTCACCTTGCTGCCGATGTCGGCCTTCCACCATTTCAGGTAACCGCTGGTGCGGGCGTAGATCGGCGCGCGGGCATACGCCTGCAGGCGGCCGGGGAGCTTGAGTTCGTTGTCGCCCTGGTCGGCCTCCGGCGTCACCAGTTGCACCGTCGGCATGGCCTGGTCATCGGTCCACGCGCGCAGGGTGCGCGCGTCGTTGGCGCGGGTGGCGACGCCGGCGACGACGATGGCCAGGATCACGATCAGCGCGATGACGCCGACCAGGCGGAGGCGGCGCAACGGCGGGGTGTGCGGGGTATCAGGCGACATGCAAGGACTCTCCGGAGGCGTTCGCCGGGGGGGAAGAGGGATGGCTGCGACGGCTGTGGATCATGCTGAAGACGATCGGCACGAAGAACAGCGTGGCCGTGGTGGCGAAGATCAGGCCGCCGATGACGGCGCGGCCCAGCGGTGCGTTCTGCTCGCCGCCTTCGCCCATGCCCAGCGCCATCGGCGCCATGCCGATGATCATCGCCAGCGCGGTCATCAGCACGGGACGGAAGCGGACGAAGCCGCCCTCGAGCGCGGCCTTGGCCGCGTCGCCGTGTTCGGCCAGGCGCTCGCGGCAGAAGCTCACCACCAGGATCGCGTTCGCCGTGGCTACGCCCATGCACATGATGGCGCCGGTCAGCGCGGGCACCGACAGCGCGGTATGCGTGGCGAACAGCATCCACACGATGCCGGCGATCGCCGCAGGCAACGCGGTCACGATCACGAACGGATCGCTCCACGACTGGAAGTTCACCACGATCAACAGGTAGATCAGCACGATCGCGCCGAGCAGGCCGAAGATCAGCCCGGAGAACGCGCTGTTCATCGTCTGCACCTGGCCGAGCAGCGCGGTGCTGGACGCCTTGGGCAGGAATTTCTGGTTGGCGTCGACGATCTTCTGGATGTCGGCGGCGACCGCGCCGAGGTCGCGGTCCTGGGTGGCGGCGAAGATCTCCACCATCGAATTGATGTTGTACTGGCTGACCACCGCGTTCGTCGCGGTCCGCGACACCGTGGCCAGGCCGCCGAGGATCTGCGCGCCGCCGCTGCCCGAGCTGGGGCTGATCGGCACGTTCTCCAGGCCGGGCAGGCTGTCGAGGCTGTACTGCGGGGTCTGCATCACGATCGGATACGACACGCCGTTCTGCGGATTGAGCCAGAAGGTCGGCGCGATCTGGCTGGAACCGGCCAGGTTCACGCCCAGGCTGCTGGTGACGTCGCGCTCGGTGATGCCGACCTGTTGCGCAAGGCTGCGGTCCACGTTCACGTTGAAACCGGGGCTGCTCTGCGATTGCTGGATGCGCGCGTCCACCACGCCCGGCACGCGGCGGATCTCGCGCAGCAGGCGGTTGGCGTAGGCGAAGTTGGCCGCCAGGTTCGGGCCGCGGATCTGCAGGTCCACCGGCGCCGGCGAACCGAAGTTCAGGATCTGGCTGATGATGTCGGCCGGCGGGAACGAGAACACGACCCCGGGGAACTGGCGCGGCAGGCTCTGGCGCAGGCTGCGCACGTAGTCGGCGGTGGGCGCATGGCCCTCGTTGAGGGTGATCTGGATGTCGCCGTCCTGCGAGCCGATGGTGCCGGTGTTGTTGTAGGCGTTGTTGATGCCCGAGGACGACAGGCCGATGTTGTCGACGACGCTGCCGAGCTGCTCCTTCGGAATCAGCGTGCGCACCGCGCCGGTCACGTCGGCGAACAGGCGTGCCGTCTCCTCCACCCGCGTGCCGACCGGCGCGCGCACGTGCATCAGGATCTGGCCCGAATCCACCGACGGGAAGAAGTTGCGGCCCAGCATCGGCACCAGCAGGAACGACAGCGCCACGAAGGCCACGAAGCCCGGCACGAAGATCCTGCGCCGCACCAGCGCGGTTTCCAGCAAGCCGTGGTAGCCGTCCCGCAGGGCCTCGAACCGCTGCTCGAAGCCGCGCTGGAAGCGCACCAGCGGATTGCGCGAAGGCGCTTGGCCATGGCCGTCGCCGTGCAGGTCGGTATGCGGCGCGTGCGGGTGCAGCAGGTATTTGGCCAGCGTCGGCACCAGCGTGCGCGACAGGACGAACGAGGCGATCATCGCGAACATCACCGCCTCGGCCATCGGCACGAACAGGAAGCGCGCCACGCCCTGCAGGAAGAACATCGGCACGAACACGATGCAGATGCACAGCAGCGAGACGAAGGCCGGCGTCACGATCTGCGCCGCACCGTCCAGGATCGCGGTCTCCACGTCCTTGCCCTGTTCCAGGTGCCAGTTGATGTTCTCGATGGTCACCGTGGCGTCGTCCACGAGGATGCCCACCGCCAGGGCCAGACCGCCCAGGGTCATGATGTTCAGCGTCTCGCCGATCGCCGACAGCGCGGCGATCGAGCTGAGGATCGCCAGCGGGATCGAGGTGGCGATGATCAGCGTGGAACGCCAGCTGCCGAGGAACAGCAGGATCATCAGGCTGGTCAGTGCGGCGGCGATCACGCCCTCGCGCGCGACGCCCTCGATGGCGCCGCTGACGAACAGCGACTGGTCGCCGATGGGCACGATCTTGAGCTCGGCCGGCAAGGCGTCCTTCATCGCGGCGACCCGCTGCTTGACCCCGGCGATGATCGCCAGCGTCGATGCCGAGCCGTTCTTCAGCACCGTCATCAGCACCGAGCGGTCGCCGTTGACGTGCACGATGTTGGTCTGCGGCGGCGCACCGTCGCGCACGTGGGCCACGTCGCGGATGAACACCGTGGCGCCGTCGACCACCTTCACCGGCAGGTTGCCCAGTTCCTCGATGTCCGACGGCGAGTTGTTCAATTGCAGCGTGTATTCGTACCTGCCGATCTTCTGCGTCCCCACCGGGGTGATCAGGTTCTGCGCGGCGAGGGCGTTGGCCACGTCCTGCGCCGACAGCCCGCGCGCCAGCAGCGCCGGCGGATCGATGTCGATCTGCACCTGGCGGGTCTTGCCGCCGAACGGATACGGGATCGCCGCGCCGGCCACCGAGGTGAGCTGCGGACGGATGATGTTGAGGCCGAGGTCGGCCAGGTTCTGTTCGGTGAGGCCTTTGCCCGACAGCGCCAGCTGGATGATCGGCACCGTGGAGGCGTTGTAGTTGAGGATCAGCGGCGGCGTGGTGCCTTGCGGCAACTGGCGCAACATGGTCTGCGCGACGGCGGTGACCTGCGCGTTGGCGGCGCGGATGTCCGCGCCCGGCTGGAAGAAGATCTTGACGATGCCAAAGCCCTGGATCGAGCTGGCCTCGATGTGCTCGACGTCGTTCACCGTGGTGGTGAGCACGCGCTCGAACGGCGAGGACACGCGCCCGGCCATCTGTTCGGGCGGCAGGCCGTTGTACTGCCAGACCACGGCGATCACCGGGATCTTGATGTCGGGGAAGATGTCGGTGGGCGTGCGCAACGCGGCCAGCGGGCCCACGATCAGGATCAGCAGGGCGAGAACGATGAAGGTATACGGTCGCGTCAGGGCGATCCGGACGATGCCAATCATGAAGGAGGGGTTCCGTGCGCGAATGTTGCGTCGCGGCGGATTCTGCTCCCGGACCTTCGCCGGGCGAAGTTAAGATTTATTTAGACGTGCATGCGGCGGTCGAAAAACGCGATGGCGCAAGGGCTCGCGCGCCGGTCACGGCGCCACTGGGCGTACATCCGCTAGGCTCTCGCCAGGCGCGCCGAGCTTGGCCGCTTGCGGGCTGCAGGACACCGCCGCGCGGCTGTCCGGCGGCGCGGCGGCGGCCGGGCACAGCACCGAGAACACCGCCCCGTGCGCGTCGCCGCCCACGTGCAGCGCATAGCCGTGCAGGCGCACGATGGCGTTGACGATCGCCAACCCCAGCCCGCAACCGGGTTTGGAGCGCGTCTGGTCGCTGCGGTAGAAGCGGCGGAAGACGGCCTCGCGCTCCTCCGGCGGGATGCCGGGGCCGCTGTCGGCGACGTCGATGCGCGCGTTGCCGGTCTGGTCGGTGAACGCGGTCAGGCGGATGCTCCCGCCATCGGGGGTGAACTTGATCGCGTTGCCGACCAGGTTGGCCAGTGCCTCGAACAGCAGATGCGGGTCGCCGCGCACCGCCGGCAGCGGCTCCAGCGAAAGCTCGAAGGCCTGCCCGCGGTCCTCGGCCAGCGGTGCGTAGAAGTCGTGGACATCGTGCAACAGGGCGCCGAGGTCCACCGTCGCGAAGCAGGCGCTGCGCTGGCGGTCTTCCAGTTCCGAGACCCGCAGCAGGGCGCGGAACCGGGTCAGCACGGTGTCGATCTCGGCGACGCAGTCGTCCAGTTGCTCGCCTTCGGGGCGGCCGGCGAACTGTTGCTGCAAGCGGTACAGGCGCGTGCGCATGCGGGTGAGCGGCGTGCGCAGGTCGTGGGCGATGTTGTCGGTGACGCCCTTCACCTCGCCGAGCAGGCGCTCGATCTCGCCGAGCGCCTGGTTCACCGTGGCCGCGAGCAGGTCCACCTCGTCGCCGCCGCGCGACACCGGCAGGCGCACGCTGAGGTCGCCCTGGCGGATGGGGTCCATGGCCTGCTGGATGGCGCGGATGCGCCGCGCGGGACCGCGCGCGATGAGGATGCCGCCGAGCAGGCCGGGCAGCAGGGTCAGGGACAGGCCCCACAGCAGGCCGCGGCCGATGATCCCGCTCAGTCCGTCGATGACGTAGCTTTCCTTGGCCACCACCAGGCGCCGGCCATCCGGCAGCTGCCGGGCGATGCCGCGCGCGCGGGTCTGGCTGCCGTGTCCGGCGTCGATCAGGCTGGCCTCGATGGGGCTGACCGTGCCGTCCTCGGCCAGGCCCTGCGGGATCGCGTTGATGTTGCCGGCGATGCGGCGTCCGTGCGCGTCGAACAGGCCCACCCACATGAAGCCCTGGATGTCGATGGCGCTGGCCGCGGCCACGGTGTCGGCCAGGCGCCTGGGGTCGGTGTTCTCCAGGTAGTGGATGCGCGCGGCCAGCATCTGGTCGATCACCTTCGACAGGTAGCGCGAGGACTCCCACTGCACCACGCCGAGCAGCACGATGCACCAGACCGCGAACAGCGCCCCATAGATGAGGATCAGCCGCGAGGTGGCCGATCGCCAGGCGTCAGTCAGCGGGCGCAAGCACGTACCCCGAGCCGCGCATCGTGCGGATGAGCGGCGGCTGGCCGTTGCCGTCGATCTTGCGGCGCAGGCGGCCGAGATGGACATCGATCACGTTGGTGCCTGGATCGAAATGGAAGCCCCACACGTGCTCGAAGATCATCTGCCGGGTCACCACCTGGCCGGCGTTGCGCATCAGGAATTCGAGCAGGCGGAACTCGGTGGGCAGCAGCGTCAGCGGCTGGCCGTTGCGCAAGGCGTTGTGGCGGACCAGGTCCAGTTCCAGGTCGGCCACGCGCAGGCGGGTTTCCGGCGTAGCGCTCGCGCTGCGACGGCGGCGCAGCAACACCTCGGCGCGCGCGGCGAGTTCGTCGGGCGAAAACGGCTTGGTCAGGTAGTCGTCGCCGCCGGCGCGCAGACCGCGCACGCGTTCGTCCACTTCCGACAGCGCGCTGATCATTAGCACCGGCGTTTCCACCGCGCGCTTGCGCAGCTCGGAGACCACGTCGATGCCGTCCATGCCCGGCAGCATGCGGTCCAGGGTGATGATGTCGTAGCCGTCGGCCAGCGCCTGCTGCAGGCCGTCGCGGCCGTTGGCGATCCACACCGCGGTGAAGCCATGCGCGCCGAGTTCCGCGACGATGTCGCGGGCGGTCACTTCATCGTCTTCGATGACCAGGGCCCTGGGCATCCTGTGCAACTCCACGCTGGGGGAACGACGGAAAAACGCCCGCCAAGGGTAGCCGTTCGGGCGGCCGGGCGGGCGCTATTGCCTATTTGCGCTGCAGGTAGGGCCGCACGATGTCGCGCCACAGCGCATAGCCGGCCGCATTCATGTGCAGGTGGTCGGGGCCGAACAGCTCGGCGCGCGGTTGCCCGTCGGCACCGAGCATCGGCGTGTACACGTCGATGAAGTCCACCTGCTTCAGCCCGGCGGCGGCCTTGCGGATCAGTGCGTTGGCTTGCGCCACCTGCGGCAGCAGCGCCGCGCGCGCCGGGCTCGGCTTGATCGAGATGTAGGCGATGCGGGTGTTGGGCAGGTCGCGGCGCACCCGCGCCACGAAGGCCAGGAAGTCGTCGCGCAGCTGCTGCGGGTTGCGGCCGCTGTTGAGGTCGTTGTCGCCCGCGTAGAACACCACCAGGCGCGGCCGGTACGGCACCACGATGCGGTCGGCATACCAGGTGCTGTCGCGGATCTCCGAGCCGCCGAAGCCGCGGTTGAGCGTGTCGGTGCCGGGGAAATCGCTGGCCAGCGAGGTCCAGAAGCGGATCGAGGAACTGCCGACGAACAGCACGCCGCCGGGCTTGGGCGGGTGCGCGGCGTCGGCCTGGGCGAAGCGCTGCATGTCCTGTTCCCAGTCCGCATTGGAGACCTGTTCGGGGATCTTCGGTGCGGCGGCCGGGGTGAGCGCCAGGGCCGAATGCAGGCCCAGCAGGAACAGGCAGGTGGCGAGCAGCGCGGTGCGCAGCGGCGAACGGGACATGGCGCGTTTCCTGGATACGGCGGAGCGGCGATGGTGCCGCAGGCGCGGCGAGGCGGCAAATCTGACGCATGCGGCGGTTCATTTCAGCGGCGAACGGGGGCTTGTGGCAAAATTGGCGCCTAGCCCGCTTCGCCAGTGCCCATGACCGTTCTCTTCCGGCCGTTGCCGTCGCGTCCCCGTTTCGCAGGCAGGGCCTGATCCATGGCCGACCAATTCGGGCACCTGCCGCGCGGACCGCGCCGGATGCTGATGGCGCTGCGCTGGTCCTACCAGGGGCTGCGTGCGGCCTGGCTGCACGAGTCCTCGTTCCGGCTGGAAGTGTGCCTGTTCGTGCTGCTGGCGCCGTTGGCGCTGTGGCTGGGGCAGGGGCCGGTGCAGCAGGCGCTGATGATCGGCTCGCTGCTGCTGGTGCTGGCGGTGGAGCTGCTCAATTCCGCGATCGAGGCGGTGATCGAGCGCTATGGCCCGGAGCACCACGAACTGGCCGGCCGCGCCAAGGACATGGGCTCGGCGGCGGTGCTGCTGATGCTGGCCAATGTCGTGCTGTGCTGGGGCCTGATCCTGCTGCCGCGCGTGCTGTGACGTCCGCCCGTCTTTTTTACCGTTAAAGGATTCGCCCCCATGGCTTTCGAGTTTCTCGCCGATCCCAACACCTGGCTGACGCTGCTGACGCTAAGCGCGTTGGAAATCGTGCTGGGCATCGACAACCTGGTGTTCATCTCCATCGCGGTGGGCAAGCTGCCGGAAGCGCAACGCCCGGCCGCGCGCAAGTTCGGCATCGCGGTGGCGTGCCTGACCCGCATCGCGCTGCTGGTGTCGCTGGCGTTCCTGGCGCGGATGCAGGGCGAGCTGTTCAGCGTCGCCGGCATGGGCATCTCGGTGCGCGACCTGGTGCTGATCGTCGGCGGCGTGTTCCTGCTGGTGAAGGGCACGATGGAGATCCGCGAGATGATCACCGGCGGCGAAGACGCCGATCCGACCACCAGCAAGGCCTCGGGCGTGTTCTGGATGGTGATCGCGCAGATCGCGGTGATCGACATCGTGTTCTCGCTGGACTCGGTGATCACCGCGGTCGGCATGGCCCAGCACATTCCGGTAATGATCGCGGCGGTGCTGCTGGCGGTGGCGGTGATGCTGCTGGCGGCCAACCCGCTGGGCCGCTTCATCGACGCCAACCCGACGGTGAAGATGCTGGCGCTGGCCTTCATCCTGATGATCGGCGTGGTGCTGATCCTGGACGGCCTGGACGTGCACGTGCCCAAGCCCTACATCTACGCGGCGATGGGCTTCTCGGTGCTGGTGGAATGGCTGAACCTGCTGATGCGCCGCCGCGCCGCCGCGCACGATGTGCCCGGCGCCGGCAAGTGGTGAACGGCTGACCCGGGCGCGGCTGCGTTTTCACGGGGGGCGTGGCAAGCTGCGCCCTGTCTTTCTGCCGGAGAGCGCCATGCGCCTGTTGTCCCGATCGTTGTTCCTCGCCGCGGTGGTGGCGCTGTTGTCCGGCTGCGGCTACAACGCGATCCAGCAGAAGGACGAGGCGGTCAAGGCCGGCTGGTCCGAGGTGCTGAACCAGTACAAGCGCCGCGCCGACCTGATCCCGAACCTGGTCAACACGGTCAAGGGCTATGCCGACCAGGAGCGGCAGGTGCTGACCGACGTGACCAACGCCCGCGCGCGGGTCGGCCAGGTCCAGGTCAATGCCGACGACGCGGCCTCGCTGCAGCAGTTCCAGCAGGCGCAGGGCGAGCTGTCCAGTGCGCTGTCGCGGCTGCTGGTGGTCACCGAGAACTATCCGAACCTCAAGTCCGACCAGTCGTTCCGCGACCTGCAGGCGCAGCTGGAAGGCACCGAGAACCGCATCACCGTGGCCCGCGGCCGCTACATCCAGGCGGTGCAGGACTACAACACCTACATCCGCTCGTTCCCGCAGGTGATCACCTCGAAGATCTTCGGCTACAAGGAAAAGCCGAACTTCTCCGTGGCCAACGAGGCGCAGATCTCCGAGGCGCCGGCGGTGAATTTCGGTGGCCAGCCGGCGCAGCCGCAGTCCCAGCCGCAACCTCAGCAGTCGCCGCAGCCGGCACCGGCGCAGTAAGCGCGCTGCGCGCAGCGGCGCCGGCGATGCGGTCGCGACGCGCCTGTGGCCAGTGCACGGGCGCTGCGGCCCAGGGCGGCCGGCCGCGTTGCGGCGCATGCCGCCGCGGTTTCCTTCCTTCGATGCCGCCGCGCGATCGCGTCGGCAGGAGTCTGCAATGAGCGATGCGATCACCTGCCAGCGGCCTGCGCGCCGCGGCCGGCGTGCCTGGATCGGCGTGCTGCTGCTGGCCCTGCTGCCGCTGCTGGCCTGGGCGCAGGCGGCCAGCGAAGCGCCGATCCCGCCGCTGGACGCGCCGGTCATCGACACCACCGGCACGCTGACGCCGGAGCAGCGCCTGGAACTGGACCGTCAGGCGGTGCAGTTGCAACAGCGCAAGGGCAGCCAGTTGCAGGTGCTGGTGGTGCCGAGCACCGCGCCGGAGAGCATCGAGCAGTACACCCAGCGGGTGTTCGACCAGTGGAAGCTCGGTCGCAAGGGCGTGGACGACGGCGTGCTGCTGGTGGTCGCCAAGGACGACCGGCGCGTGCGTATCCAGCCCGGCTATGGCCTGGAAGGCGCGATTCCCGACGCCACCGCCAACCGCATCATCCAAGAGTATCTGGCGCCGCGGTTCCGCGCCGGCGATTACAGCGGCGGTATCGCCGAGGCCACCGCGATGCTGGTCAAGCTGATCGACGGCGAACAGCTGCCGCCGCCGGTGAGCACCCACGCGGCCGGATCGGAGTCCGGCGGCCGGCTGCCGCTCGGTTTCTTCGGCGGCCTGTTCGCTGCCTTCGCCGCGCAACTGCTGTTCGCCCGCGCGCCGCGGCCGCTGCGCGGGGTGCTGACGGCGCTCGCCGGCGGTGGCGTTGGCCTGCTGCTGAGCCTGTCGCTGTTCGTCGCCGCGCTGACCGGCGCGATCGGGCTGGTGCTGGGGCTGCTGTCGGGCATCTCACCGGGCCGCTCGGTCGGTGGCGGCGGTGGCGGCGGCTGGGGCGGAGGCGGCTGGGGTGGAGGCGGTTTCGGCGGCGGTTTCGGCGGCTTCGGTGGAGGCGGTGGTGGTTTCGGCGGCGGAGGCGGCTGGGGCGGTGGCGGCGGCAGTTCGGGAGGCGGTGGCGCCTCGGGGAGTTGGTGATGCGTCTGCTCCGTCATCTGTTCGCGCCGTCGGCGCGCTCGCTGTTCCCCAACGCCAGCCTGGAGCGCATCGGCGCGGCGATCGCTGACGGCGAACGGCTGCACCGCGGCCAGGTGATGTTCGCGGTCGAATCGGCGCTGGCACCGGCGGCGCTGCTGCGCGGCATGGCGCCGCGCACGCGCGCCGAGCAGGCCTTCGCGCAATTGCGCACCTGGGACACCGAGGCCAACAACGGCGTGCTGATCTACCTGCTGCTGGCCGACCATCGGATCGAGATCGTGGCCGACCGCGGCCTGCGCGACCGGGTCGATGCCGCGCAATGGCGCGAGGTCTGCGCGCTGATCGAGCGCGACATGCGCGCCGGCCAGCCCGAGCAGGCGGTGATCGCCGGGGTGGCGGCGGTGTCGGCCTTGCTGGCCACGCATTTCCCCGCGCAGCCGGGCCAGGCCGACTCCAATGAACTGCCCAACATGCCGCAGCTGCTGGATTGAGCGCCGCCGCGGCATGACCTGCTCCGCTGCGGTCGCGCCTTCCAGCGGGTGAGGCGTGGCGCGGCTGGGGCGGTGGCGGTGGCCGGCGCCGCTGGCAGACTTGCGCCTGCCGGCAGATGAAGCCTAGCGCAGTCCAAGTCGACCCAGACCACGGTAGTTGCCGGCGCCGGTGGCAGACGCTTGCGCCTGCCGGCAGATGAAGCCTAGCGCAGTCCAAGTCGACCCAGACCACGGTAGTTGCCGGCGCCGATGGCAGACGCATGCGCCTGCCGGCAGATGAAGCCCAGCGCAGTTCAAGTCGACCCAGACCACGGTAGGGGCCGGCGCCGATGGCAGAATAGGCGACCCCCGCCCTCCGGCCGACGTTCCCCGCATGACCTATCTCCACCAGATCGACCCCATCGCCTTCTCGCTCGGCCCGGTGAAGGTGCACTGGTATGGGCTGATGTACCTGGCCGCCTTCGCTTCGGCGTGGTGGCTGGGCCGGCTGCGCATCCGCGCCGGCCGCCTGCCCGGCGTGGACATGGACGGGTTTTCGGACCTGCTGTTCTACGCGATGCTCGGCGTGGTGCTCGGCGGGCGCATCGGCTACATGCTGTTCTACGCGCTGGGCGATTTCCTCGCCAACCCGCTGCTGATCTTCAAGGTCTGGGACGGCGGCATGAGCTTCCACGGCGGCCTGATCGGCGTGCTGGTGGCCGCGGCCTGGTGGTCGCGCAAGTCGCGCCTGCATTTTTTCGACACCATGGATTTCGTCGCGCCGCTGGTGCCGCTGGGCCTGGGCTTCGGCCGCGTCGGCAATTTCGTCGGCGGCGAGCTGTGGGGCAAGTTCACCAACGCCGGCTGGGGCGTGATCTTCCCGCGCACGCCGGAGCTGCAGGACTGGCCGCTGGCGCAGATCCAGGCGCAGTACGCCACGGGCGCGCTGGACAAGTTCGCGCGGCATCCCTCGCAGCTGTACGAGGCGGTGCTGGAAGGCCTGGTGATGTTCGCGCTGCTGTGGGCGTTCTCGCTGCGGCCGCGCCGGCGCTATGCGGTGTCCGGCCTGTTCGCGCTGCTGTACGGCGTGTTCCGTTTCGCGGTGGAGTTCGTGCGCGTGCCCGATGCGCCGATCGGCTACCTGGCGTTCCATTGGCTGACCATGGGCCAGATCCTGAGCACGCCGCTGATCCTGCTCGGCCTGTTCCTGCTGTGGCGCTCGCGCCGCGCGCCGGTGCTGCAGCCGGCGCCGCTCGTCATGGAGGCCAAGCCATGAAGGCCTACCTGGACCTGCTGCGCCACGTGCTCGAGCACGGCGCGGAGAAATCCGACCGCACCGGCACCGGCACGCGCAGCGTGTTCGGCTGGCAGATGCGCTTCGATCTCAACGCCGGTTTCCCGCTGGTGACCACCAAGAAACTGCACCTGCGCTCGATCGTGCACGAGCTGCTGTGGTTCCTGAAGGGCGAGACCAACATCGCCTACCTCAAGGACAACAAGGTCAGCATCTGGGACGAGTGGGCCGACGCGCAGGGCGAACTCGGCCCGGTGTACGGCAAGCAGTGGCGGCGCTGGACCGGTGCCGACGGCAACGAGATCGACCAGATGCAGTGGCTGGTGGACGAGATCAAGCGCAATCCCGATTCGCGGCGCCTGGTGATCAGCGCCTGGAACGTGGCGGAATTGCCGCAGATGGCGTTGATGCCGTGCCACAGCCTGTTCCAGTTCTACGTGGTCGACGGCAAGCTCAGCTGCCAGCTGTACCAGCGCAGCGGCGACATCTTCCTCGGCGTGCCGTTCAACATCGCCAGCTATGCGCTGCTGACACACATGGTGGCACAGGCCACCGGGCTGGGCGTCGGCGATTTCGTGCACACGCTGGGCGACGCACACCTGTATTCGAACCACTTCGAGCAGGCGCGCGAACAGCTGACGCGCACGCCGCGGCCATTGCCGACGTTGCGCCTGAATCCCGCGGTCACCGACCTGTTCGCCTTCAGCTACGACGACATCGCGATCGAGGGCTACGAGCCGCATCCGGCGATCAAGGCGCCGGTGGCGGTGTGAGCGGCGGGGAGTCGAGAATGGGGAATGGGGAATCGGAAAAGGCGGCGGTAGGGGCGCGGACGGATGTGGTCGCGTCCCAGGTCCCAGGTTCCAAGCCCCGGCTGACCCTGATCGCCGCGTTGGATCGCGCCAACGCTATTGGCCGCGACAACGACCTGCCGTGGCGCTTGCCGGACGATCTGAAGCGCTTCAAGGCGCTGACCCTGGGCAAGCCGGTGCTGATGGGGCGCAAGACCGCGCAGTCGCTGGGACGCGCGTTGCCGGGGCGCCTGAACCTGGTGATGACGCGCTCGGGGCAGGTGCCGTTCGCGGGCATGCAGGCGGTCGCTTCGCTGCAGGCGGCGATCGAGGCGGCCCGGGCCAGCGGTGCCGAAGAGCTGTCGGTGATCGGTGGCGGCGACATCTTCGCGTTGGCGCTGCCGCACGCCGAGATGCTGTACCTGACCCATGTGGACACCGTGGTCGCGCACGCCGATGCGCGTTTCCCGGCATTCGATCCGGCGCAGTGGGAAGTGGTGGCGCGGCAGGCGCATGCGGCCGATGCCAAGCATGCGCTGGCGTTCGAATTCGTCGACTACCGGCGCAGGCGCAGCGCGCCGTAGCGGATGTCATGTGGCCGTCTGGCGCTGCTGTGCCGATGGCCGTGAGCGTGGAGCTTCTGCGCGGCAAGCATCGCTGCCTTTGGACATTCCCGACGCATTCGTGGCTGGCGCAACGCCGCAGCCGGGTGTTGTTGTAGGAGCGGCTTCAGCCGCGACAGGCACCATCGGTAACGCCTGTCGCGGCTGAAGCCGCTCCTACAGAGGCGGTATCTGGGTCGAAACTGGGCGGCAGTCCTGCTGGTTCCGGCCTGCCGCGCCCAGCTGTCAGTCCTGAGCGGGCGAGGGCGCGGCAGCCGCGCCACCCGTGCCGCGCCCGCCACCCGAGCGACGCCGCGGCGGCCGCGCGCGCGGCACCGGCGGCGGCCCTTCGATCGGGCGTCCCGGCACCTGCACCACCTGCAGGTCTTCGCTGTCCAGGCGCAACGCGGTGAGCTTGCCGCCCCACACCGCGCCGGTGTCGATCGCGTGCACGCCCTGGGTGATGGTCAGGCCCAGCGTGGACCAGTGGCCGCAGACGATCTTCAGGTCGCGCTCGGCGCGGCCCGGCACTTCGAACCACGGATACAGGCCCTGCGCCTGGGTGCCCGGGGTGCCCTTCTCCTCGATCGCGATGCGCCCGCGCGGGGTGCAATAGCGGGCGCGGGTGAACAGGTTGATGATCGCGCGCGAGCGGTCGTAGCCGGTCAGCCCCGGCGACCAGGCCGGGCGGTCGCCGTACATGTTGCGGAACAGCTTGCGGTAGCCGCTGCCGTGCAGCTGCTGCTCGACTTCGCGCGCATGCTTCTCGGCCAGGGTGGTGGTCCACTTCGGCGCCAGGCCGGCGTGGATCATCATCCAGCCCAGTTCGCGGTCGGCGTGCAGCAGTTTCTGCATGCGCAGCCAGGTCAGCAGTTCGTCGCGGTCCTCGGCCAGCACGATGCGCTGCAGGTCCGGATTGACCTTGCGCTGCTCCTCCGGGCTGCGTTCGCCGATCGCCAGCAGCGACAGGTCGTGGTTGCCCAGCACCACCACGCTGCAGTCGCGCAGCGAATGCACCAGGCGCAGGGTTTCCAGCGACTGTCCGCCGCGGTTGACCAGGTCGCCGCAGAACCACAGCCGGTCCACCGCCGGGTCGAAGCGGATCTTTTCCAGCAGCCGCTGGGTGATGTCGTAGCAACCCTGCAGGTCGCCGATGGCCCACACGCTCATGCGGGCGCCATCAGTGCAGGGTCCGCGGCACGGTCAGCACGAACGGCGCGACCGGCGCGACGAAGTGGGTGCCGTCGTCGGCTTCCATGTCGTAGTGGCCGCGCATCGTGCCGTGCTCGGTTTCCAGCATCAGCCCGGAGGTGTAGCGGAAGTCTTCGCCGGGACGCAGCCGCGGCTGTTCGCCGACCACGCCGTCGCCGTCCACGCGTTCCACGCGGCCGTTGCCGTCGGTGATTTCCCAGTGCCGGGCGATCAGCCGCGCGGCGACGCGGCCGCGGTTGCGGATGCGGATCGTGTAGGCGAACGCGTAGCGTCCGTCCTCCGGCGCCGATTGGTCGTCGAGGAACCGGGGCGAGACTTCGACCTCGATCCGATAGGGGGCGTCATCGTTCATGCCTCACAGTGTAAGCAAAGCCGGCGCAGGAATGGACGGCGCGCTGTCTACGAGCGCACTGCAGGCCGCGCGCGCTGCGGTCGCTGCGCGCCGTGTCGCGTGTCGTCGGCCGGCTGCGCACTGCGATCCGCGCGGCCGCGGCCTTTGTGTGGGCGCCTCGGCGCACGCGTGGAGCGAACGGATGCGGGCCGCGCTGCGACGCGCGGCCGCGGGATTCAGGCCTGTGCCACGTTGGCCAGGCGCACGAAGTCGGCGACCTCCAACTGTTCGGCGCGGGCATCCGGGCGTACCCCGGCGGCCTCGAACTGGGCCGCGTCGCAGACCCCGCCCAGCGCATTGCGCAAGGTCTTGCGGCGTTGCCCGAACGCCGCGCGCACCACGTCGGCGAAGCGCCGCGGGTCGGCGATGCCAATGTCCTGCGGCGCGCGCGGCACCAGCCGCACCACCGCCGAATCCACCTTCGGCGGCGGCCGGAACGCGCCCGGCGGCACCACGAACAGCGAGGTCACCTCGCAGTACGCCTGCAGCATCACGCTGAGCCGGCCGTAGACCTTGCTGCCCGGCCCGGCGGCCATGCGGTCGACCACTTCCTTCTGCAGCATGAAGTGCATGTCGGCGATCGCCGCGGCATGGTCCAGCGCATGGAACAGGATCGGCGAGGAGATGTTGTAAGGCAGGTTGCCGACCAGGCGGATGCGGCCGGCGCCGGCCAGGTCGGCGAAATCCACCGACAGCACGTCGCGGTTGAGGATGGTCAACTCGCCGACCCCTTCCGCCGCCGCGGTCAGCGGCGCGATCAGGTCGCGGTCGAATTCGATCACGGTCAGGCGGCCGTGGCGGCGCAGCAGCGGGAAGGTGATCGCGCCCTGGCCGGGGCCGATCTCGACCAGCAGGTCGTCGGGCTTGGGATTCACCGCGCGCACGATGCTGTCGATGTAGTGGCGGTCGCTGAGGAAGTGCTGGCCGAGCGATTTCTTGGCCGGGGCGCTGAAGCCGGAATGGGAAGTCATGCGCGCATCTTATCGGGATGGCCGGGATGGCGCGCGCGCGGCGCCCTGTAGGAGCGGCTTCAGCCGCGACCGGGGCGTCACCGGTAACACCCGGTCGCGGCTGAAGCCGCTCCTACAGGGGCGTCTTGCGCGCGGCCAGCTGCGCGCATTGCGCGACCGCGGCGAACAGGCTCGACGGGTCGGCGATGCCGCGGCCGGCCAGCTCCAGCGCGGTGCCGTGATCGACCGCCACGCGCGGGTAGGGCAGGCCCAGGGTCAGGTTCACTGCCTGCTCGAAGCCGCTGTACTTGAGCACCGGCAGGCCCTGGTCGTGGTACATCGCCAGCACCGTGTCGAAGCCGGCCAGTTTCTGCGGCAGGAACGCGGTGTCGGCCGGCAGCGGGCCGACCAGATGCATGCCCTCGGCGCGCAAGGCGGCGAGGACCGGCGCCATCACCTCGATTTCTTCGCGGCCCAGGTGCCCGTCCTCGCCTGCATGCGGGTTCAGCCCGAGCACCGCGATGACCGGCGCGGCGATGCCGAATTCGCTGCGCAGCGCGGCGTGGACGATGCGCAGGCAGCGCTCCAACAATGCGGGCGTCAGGGCATCGGCGACCGCGCGCAACGGCAGGTGGGTGGTGGCCAGGGCCACGCGCACGATGTCGTTGGCCAGCATCATCACCACCTCGCGCCCGGCGTGGCGGGCGAGCAGTTCGGTGGTGCCGGTATAGGCGATGCCGCCGTCGTTGATCGCGGCTTTGTGCACCGGGCCGGTGACCAGGCCGGCCAGCTCGCCGCGCAGGCAGGCGTCGGCGGCCTGGGTCAGCGCGCCGATCACCGCGGCGGCATTGGCCGGTTCGGTGTGGCCGAAACGGCTGGGCACGGCATTGCCGACCGCGCGCAGGCGCAGGTCGCCGGGGGCCAGCGCGGGGGCGGATTCGGGAAGCAGCTGCAACGGCAGCGACAGCGCCGCAGCGGCGGCGCGCAAGGTGTCGGGATCGGCGAAGGCCAGCAGTTGGCAGTCGTGTCGCGGCTGTTGTGCCAGCCGCACGCACAGTTCCGGGCCGATCCCGGCCGGCTCGCCCGGCACCAGCGCGAGCGAGGGCAGCACGGCTTACGGCTTGGTGGCGGCCGGTGCCGGGGTCGGCGCCGGCGCGGTGGCGTCGGCCGCCGGCGTGGTGGCGCTCTCGGCGCCGACGCGCAGGTTCACATAGGCTTCGCCGCGCATTTCCTGCAGGAAGCGGTTGTACTCCTCCTCCAGCTTGCGGCGGCCGATGGTCTCGCGGACCTGGGCGCGCTGGGTGTCGCTGGTCACGTCGGTCTGGCGCGTGGCGACGCGCTGCACGATGTGCCAGCCAGCCTCGGTGCGGAACGGCTGCGAGACCTGGTTGTCGCTGAGGCCTTCGATCTGGTGGCCGAAGTCCGGGCCGAACGCGTCGGCCGGGAACCAGCCCAGATCGCCGCCCTGGCCGCGGCTGTTGGCGTCGTCGGAGGACTCCTTGGCCACGGCCTGGAAGTCGGCGCCGCCGGCGATGCGCGCGCGCAGGGTCTCGATCTTGGCCTTGGCGGCCGAGTCCGGCTGCGCCTCGTTGACCCGGATCAGGATGTGGCGGGCGTGGTACTCGGTGACCGTCTTCTTTTCCGGGTTGGCCGAGGCATCGCGGATCTCGACCAGCTTCAGCAGCTGGAAGCCGCTGGGGCCGCGCAGCGGGCCGGCGACCTGGCCCGGCTTCATGTCGCGGATCAGCTGGGCGAAGGCGTTGGGGATTTCGTCCAGGCTGCGCCAGCCGAGATCGCCGCCTTCCAGCGCGTTGGGGCTGTCGGAATAGCGCACCGCAGCGGCGCTGAAATCGATCTCGCCCTTGTCGATCAGGTTCTTGACCCCGTCGATCTTGCTCTGCCCGGTCTTGATCTGGTCGGCGGTGGCGCCTTCCGGCAGGCCGACCAGGATGTGCGCCAGGTGGTACTGGGTACCGGTGGTGGCCTGCTGCGCCAGCGCCGCATCCACTTCGCTCTCGCTGACGTTGATGCGGCTCTGCGCGAAGCTCTGGCGCAGGCGCTGCACGGTGATCTCGTCGCGCACCGAATTGCGGAAATCGTCGAACGCCATGCCGTCGGCGGCGAGCTTCTTGCGCAGGCCGTCCACGTCGGTGCCGTTCTGCTGCGCGATGCTGCCGATGGCGCGGTTCAGTTCGTCGTCACCGACGCGGATGCCGGTGCTGTTGGCGCGCGCCACCTGCAGCTTGACCAGCACCAGGCGCTCGAGCACCTGGCGTTGCAGCACGTTGTCCGGCGGCAGCTGCGCCTCGCGGCCGGCATACTGCGCCTTCACGTTGCGAACGGCACGATCCAGCTCGCTCTGCAGGACGACATCCTCGTCGACGACCGCGGCGATGCGGTCCAGGGGTTGGGTTTGTTGCGCGGCAGCCGGAGCGGACACGCCGGCGATCGCCAGCAAGGTGACGAGGACAGCAGAGAGGGTCTTGGTCATGGAATCAGGTTCGGATCGTAAGCGTCCGGATCGGTCGTGGTGTTGCTGGGCGGGACCAAGTACAGGTCGTCGCGGTTGTAGCCGAGAATAGCACGGCGCAGAACGCGGTCCGTGTCCTGGCCCAGCGAGGAAAGGCCCTTCAGGACGAACTCGACCTGCAGCGCGGTGTCCAGATCGCCTTCGCGGTTGCGCACGTAGCGCCGTGCCAATGCGCGCACGGCCAAGCAGCAACTGTCCCACTGCACGCCGGCGATGATTTCCAGCGGCTTCTTGTCTTCCAGCGAATAGTAGTGGCGCCCGACCAGGCTCCAGGTCGGGTTGATCGGATACAGCACCGATACGTCGGTCTGCTCCAGCAGGTCGCGGCGGAAGCGGTAGCTGACGTTGATGATGCCGTCGCCCGGCAGCAGGTAGCGGGTGCGGAAGCTGGCCAGGTCCTTGCGCCGGTACTTGGGATCCCACTGGTAGGTGGCGCCCATCGTCCAGCGGTCGTTGATCATGTAGTTGGCGTCGGCGACCCACGCCGACTTGCCTTGCTCGATGGTGGTGTCGCTGTCGGGCAGGCTGACCCTGGAGTCGTTGAAGTACAGGATCTGGCCCAGGCTGACCGACAGTTTTTCCTTGCCGTCGTCCTGGCGCAGCAGGCGCGAACTCAGCGCCAGCGTCATCTGGTTGGCGTCGTTCTGGCGATCGGCACCGGTATAGCGCGAATCACGGAACAGCTGGCCCCAGCTGAAGGTGAACTCGCGCGTGTCGAAGATCGGCAGGTCGTCCTGGTTGCGGTACGGCGTGTACAGGTAGAACAGCCGCGGTTCCAGGGTCTGCAGGTAGTTGGTGCCGCCGAACTTGGTGTCGCGGTCGAAGTACAGGCCGGCATCGACGGTGGCGATCGGCAGGCTGCGCGAGGGCGAGGTATCGCCGCCCAGTGTCGCGGCCAGATCCTTGTCCAGCTGGTAGGCGGTGTAGCGCCAGGCCAAGGTCGGCTTCAGGAACCACGCCGCGCCGGCCAGCGGCATCGAGATGTAGGGCTTGAGGTCCAGGCGGGTGCCGCCGGGCATTTCGGTGGTCACCCCGGTGCGCTCGTAAGTGCCGTCCGTGGTCTTCTGATGCACGTCGTCGTGCACGAAGCGCACCGCTTCGCTGTAGAGGCCCGCTTCGAAATAGTTGCCGAAGGACTTGTCCCAGTTGAAGAAGGCGCGCGGCTGGCGGTTGTACGGCAGCGCGGACTCGGTCAGGGTGTAGTCGGTCAGCTGCCAGCGGTCGGCCATCAACCCGGCGGTCCAGGTCTCGCCGGTGCCGTAGATGCCGACCGTGCTCTGCAGGTTGGACACCGCGTTGCCAAGCAGGCGGTTGGAGAAGTCTTCCGTATAGCGTTCGTCGCTGACCCAGGCCACCGAGGCGCGCGCCTGCCAGTGCGAATCGATGTTGTGGTAGCCCTGGTATTCGAACTTGCCGCGGTCCTTGTCGCGCAGTTGGTCGTCCGGCATGTAGGTCGCCTGGATCTCGCCCTTGCCGCCGTCGTACAGATAGCGGAATTCGCTGCCGAACATGAAGCCGCGCGAGCTCATGTAACGCGGATACAGGGTCGCATCGTAGTTCGGTGCCAGGTTCAGGTAGTACGGCTGCATGTAGTCGAAGCCGTTGCGGCTGGAGAAGCCGATGGCCGGGAACAGGAAGCCGCTGCTGCGACGATCGTCGATCGGGAACTTGAACCACGGCGCGTACAGGATCGGTACGTTGTAGATCTTCAGGATCGCGTTGCGCGCGGTGCCGAAGCCCTCGTCGTTGTCGACGTCGATCTCCGGCGCGTGCAGTTGCCACACCTGCTGCGAGGGATCGCAGGTGGTGTAGGTGGAGCGGTGCATCTGACCCAGCGCGCCCTGCAGGTCGACCGAGTCGGCCTTGCCGTTGCCGCGGCGCTCGATCAGCTGGTAGCGGATGTTGGTGATCTTGTGGGTGTCGGTGTCCTGGTTGCCTTCGGCGCGGTCGGCGACCATGCGGATCGACGAATCCTGGTAGCGCACGTGGCCCTCGGCGATGTAATTGCCGGTCTCGGTATCCACGCGCAGGCTGTCGGTGCCCATGAACTGGTCGCCGCGCTTGAGCGCGACGTTGCCGGTGTAGTTCGGGACGGTGGTGGTGCCGGACAGCTTGTCGCCGACGATATCGGTCGGTTGCTGGTCGCGGATCGCCGCCAGCTTCGGATCGACCTTGGGCGCGTCGTCGAACTTGGGCAGTACGTCCGGGGTCGGGCACAGGCCCCAATTGGGCGGCTTCTCGGCCGCCATCGCCGGCAGGCAGAGAGCGATACTGAACGGAAGGGGTAGCAGGCGGAGGGCTCGGCGCACGCGCGTCAGGTATCGGGCTAAAACGACCGCTAGCTTGCCCCATCCCATGCATGGGGGCAATGAAGACGTCCCCCGCTCGGGGGACGGGGTTCATCCGCCCGGGCCGGCCTCAGCGCAGCACGTCGACGTGGGCGACGCTGCATTCGCGCAGCGCCTGCAGGTCGTAGCCGCCCTCCAGCAGCGACACCACGCGGCCGCGGGCATGCCGTTCGGCCAGCGCGCGCAGCTCGGCGGTGAGCCAGCCGAAGTCCTCGGTTTCCAGCATCAGGTCGGCCAGCGGGTCGCGCATATGCGCATCGAAACCGGCGGAGATCAGCAGCAGCTGCGGCTTGAACGCGTCCAGCAGCGGCAGCATCTGGTCGGCCCAGGTGTTGCGGAAGCGGAAGCCGCCGCTGCCCGGCGGCAGCAATGCGTTGTGCAGGTTGCCGACGCCGCGGTCGTGGACCCCGCCGGTGTGCGGGAACAGCCCGGACTGGTGGGTGCTCAGGTATTGCACGCGCGGATCGCGCTCGAAGATCGCCTGCGTGCCGTTACCGTGATGCACATCGAAGTCGACGATGGCGATCCGTTCCAGGCCGTGCGTGTCGCGCGCGTGGGCGGCGGCCACGGCGACGTTGTTGAACAGGCAGAAGCCCATCGCGGTGTCGGCGGTGGCGTGATGGCCGGGCGGGCGGACCGCGCAAAAGGCGGTGTCGGTCTCGCCGCGCATCACCGCGTCCACCGCGGCCAGGCCGGCGCCGGCGGCGCGCAGGGCGGCGGCGCGCGAGCCGGGCGAGATCACCGTGTCCACGTCGAGCATGCGCTTGCCGTCGAGGTCGGCCAGGACGCTGTCGATCAGCTCGCGTTCGTGGACCCGGGCCAGGTCGCCGAGCTTGGCCAGCGGCGCCTCGCGCCATGCCAGGTCGGGAAAGGCCTCGCGCAGCGCCGCGGTGACGGCCTGCAGGCGTTCCGGCCGCTCCGGGTGCTCCGGGCCGGGTTCATGGCCCAGGCAGGCGGGATGGGTGTAGATCAGCATGCCTGCCGCCCGGTCCGCACGCCGCCGTTGCCGCTCAGGCCTGGCGGCGGTCGTGGCGCCACAGCACTTCGCCCTGGCCATCGGCCCGGGCCAGCACCCGCGCCAGCACGAACAGCAGGTCGGACAGGCGGTTGAGGTAGCGCACCGCCTCCGGCCGCACCGCGTCCTGCCGCGACAGCGCCACCGTCTCGCGCTCGGCGCGGCGCACGATGGTGCGCGCCAGGTGGCAGCGCGCCGCGGCCTCGCCACCGGCCGGCAGGATGAAGTCCTTCAGCGCGGGCAGGGTGTCGTTGTAGCGGTCCAGGTGCTGCTCGAGCGCGTCGATGTCGGCGTCGTGGATCGCCGCATGGCCGGGGATGCACAGTTCGCCGCCCAGGTCGAACAACTGGTGCTGGATCGCGGTCAGCAGGCTGCGGACGTCGTCGGCCAGCGCACAGGCCAGGACCACGCCGATCGCCGAATTGGCCTCGTCGACGGTGCCGTAGGCGGCCACCCGCGCCGAGTCCTTGCCGACCCGGCTGCCGTCGCCCAGGCCAGTGCTGCCGTCGTCGCCGGTGCGGGTGTAGATCTTGGAGAGGCGATTGCCCATCGTCGAGGTCGGGCCCCGGCTCAGTGGCCGGCGGCCTGGCCGCGCTGGCCCAGCCGCGCCAGCTGCTCGACCCCGACCTGGACTGCCGCCGCCAGCGCGGTGTACAGCGCCGCGCTGCCCAGATAGGGCAGCAGCCAGTCGCTGTAGTTCTGCCACCAGCCGGCGACGGTCGGGTTCGGCACGCTGCGGCTGACCCAGTAGAAGCTGCCCTGCGCGATCAGGTGGCACACCGCCACCGCCACCACCAGGCTGGCCGCGGCCAGGCCCAGCGCGCGCCAGTCGGCGCCGCGGTAGCGCTGTGCCAGCCAGCTGCCGCCGGCCCACAGCGCGAAGTAGGCCGGGATCAGGCACCAGTAGGCCGGCGACACGCAGTAGTGCTGCCAGAAGTCCAGGCCCTGGCCGCGGATCACCAGGTAGTCGACCAGCACCGCCAGCGCCATCAGCGCCGGGAACGCCCAGCGGGTCCAGCTGCGCAGGTAGAAGCCGCCGACGAAGAACACCGCCCAGGAGGCGTCCGGGATCGCGCCGAAATGGTTGATGCGGGTCGCGGCCAGCAGCGCTGCCAGCAGGAGCAGGGCGGGGAGGCGGTGGCTGGTAGGAGTCATGGCGGGCGGGCACTGGTACGGAGACCGCCGATTCTACTGGAAGCGGCGCGCCTGGGCGCGCGCCTGGCGGCGGCGCTGCGCGGGGCGCGCGTGCGCAGCCGGCACGGCGTTGCGATCACCGACGATTCGGTTGCCGGCCGTATCATGGCCGGATGAGCAAACGATATGACGTAGTGATCGTCGGCGGCGGGCTGGTCGGCGCCAGCCTGGCCATCGCGCTGGACCGCCTGGGCGTGGACGTGGGCCTGGTCGAGGCCGCGCCGCCGGGCGCGTTGCCGCCGGTGTTCGACCAGCGCAATCTCAGCTTCGCCGCGGCCACGGTCAACGCGCTGGGCGCGCTGGGGGTGATGCAGCGACTGCGCACGCCGACCGGACCGATCCGGCGCATCCATGTCAGCCGCGAAGGCGATTTCGGCCGGGTGCGGCTGGAGGCGGCCGACTATGGGCGCGAGGCGTTCGGGCAGGTGGTGGTGGCGCGCGATTTCGGCGAGGCGCTGGAAGCGCGGCTGGCCGAGGCCTCCCACGTCAGCCGTTACCGGCCGGCGCAGTTCCTGGCGTTGGAATCGGACGCGGAGGCAGGGGTGCGCTCGGTGCGTATCGCGCAGGATGGCGCCACCCACGTACTGCAGACGCGGCTGCTGGTCGGCGCCGACGGCAGCGCCAGCGCGGTGCGCGGCGCGCTGGGCATCGACGCCGCCCGCCACGATTTCGGCCAGACCCTGTTCGTGGCGCGGGTGCGCGGCAGCCGCCAGCCCGACGGCACCGCCTACGAGCGCTTCCGCGACGACGGCCCGACCGCCTTGCTGCCGCGCGGCGACCGCCACTACGGCGCGATCCACGCGGTCGCGGCCGAGCAGGCCGACGTTGTGGCCGCGCTCGACGAGGCCGCCTGGCTGCAGCGCCTGCAGCAGGCGCTGGGCTGGCGCGTCGGCCGCCTGCTGGGCAGCGGCGAGCGCAGCGCCTACCCGATCGTGCAGGTGCTGGCCGGGCGCCTGACCGACGCGCGCGCGGTGCTGCTCGGCAACGCCGCGCAGACGCTGCACCCACTGGGCGCGCAGGGCTTCAACCTGGGCCTGCGCGACGCGCTGACCCTGGCCGAGCTGATCGAGCGCGACCGCGCCGATCCGGGCGCGCCGGCGCTGCTGCAGCAGTACGGACAGCGCCGCGAGCAGGACCGGCAACGGACCGTCGCCTTCTCCGGCGGCTTGGCGCGGCTGACCGCCAACCCGGCGCCGCTGCTGCGCCCGCTGCGCAGCCTGGGCCTGCTGGCGGCCGCGCAGGCCGCGCCGCTGCAGTCGTTCCTGGTCGGTGGCGCGATGGGCTTCCGCGGCGAGACGCCGCAGCTGTGCCGGGAGGCGCCGCCATGAGCCGGCGTGGCGTGCTGGATGTGGTGGTGGTCGGCGGCGGCGTGGTCGGCGCCGCCTGCGCCTTGGCGCTGGCCGCCGAAGGCCTGGCGGTGGCGCTGGTCGAAGGCCGCGAGCCACCGCGCTGGTCGCCGGCCGAGCCGGACCTGCGCGTATACGCGTTCGCCCCGGACAATGCCGCGCTGCTGCAGGCGCTGGGCGTGTGGCCGCAGGTGCTGGCGCGGCGCGCGCAGGCCTACCGGCGCATGCGCGTGTGGGACGCCGGTGGCGGCGGCGAACTGGACTTCGATGCCGATGCGCTGGGCCGCGACCAGTTGGGCTGGATCGTCGAGCATGCGTTGCTGGTCGAACAACTGTGGGTGGCACTGCCGGCGGCCGGGGTGCAACTGCACTGCCCGGCGCGGGTCGAGGCGGTGGAGACGGCGGAAGAGCGGGTGCGCCTGCGCCTGGACGACGGCAGCCGGCTCGACGCGCGCCTGGCGATCGCCGCCGACGGCGCCGATTCCACGCTGCGCGGCCTGGCCGGGCTGGATGCGCCGGCGCACGACTACGGCCAGCGCGGCGTGGTCGCCTTCGTGCACACCGAGGTGCCGCACCAGGACACCGCCTGGCAGCGCTTCCTGCCCGGCGGCCCGCTGGCGTTCCTGCCGTTCGCCGACGGCCGCAGTTCGATCGTGTGGACGCTGCCCGAGGCCGAGGCGGCGCGGGTGCTGGCGCTGGACGACGCCGCGTTCGGCGCCGAGCTGACCCAGGCCTTCGGCGCGCGCCTGGGCGCGGTGCGCGCGCTGTCGCCGCGGATCGGTTTTCCGCTGCGCCGGCAACTGGTGGAGGAATATCACCGCGGCCGCCTGCTGGTGCTGGGCGATGCCGCGCACGTGGTGCATCCGCTGGCCGGGCAGGGCGTCAACCTGGGCCTGCGCGACGTCGCCGCGCTGGCCGCGCAGGTGCGCCAGGCGCAGGCGCGGCGGGTCGACTGGTCGGCGCCGCACCGGCTGGCGCGCTGGGCGCGCGGCCGCCGCAGCGACAACACCGTGGCCGCCTACGGCTTCGATGCGATCAACCGGCTGTTCTCCAACGACGAGATGCACCTGACCCTGCTGCGCGGCCCGCTGCTGGGCCTGGCCGGCAAGCTGCCGATGCTGATGCACGGGTTCTGGAAGCGCGCGTCCGGGGTGTGATTGCGATGTGGCGGCTGCCGCATTTGCTGGAGCGATCCGTGGAGGTTCAGGGCGCGCCGCTGCACGAAGGAACGGTGTAGGCGTCGGCGCGGCGGGCGCTGCACGAACGCGAAGAGGGAGCGTGGCGCGGCAATCGATGCGCGGCGCTGGCGGCAGATGCAACGACGGCCGCGGAGTGGGTCTTGTCGCTTCAAGACGCCATTGCGCCGCATGCGGCAGGGAAGCCGCAGGCGGCGCAGCTGGTGGAACCAACCTGGATCGGTCGCTGCGCGTGTCGCGTCACGACGACATCCAGCCTTGCAGGTCGGCCTTGCTCAGGCGGCCATGGTGATGCACGTCGACCGCGTCGAACTCGGCGTACAGCGTCGGATCGGCCTTGGCCTCGGCGCGGCTGATGTAGCCGTCGTGATTGCGGTCGAGCTTGGCGAAATCGATGCGGTAGCCGCCGACGATCGAATCCGGTTCGACCGAGGTGACCTGGATGATCTGTCCGTTCTGATGCAAGGTCACCGCATCCGGCGCGGACTGCGCCATGGCCAGCGCCGGTGCGGCGAGCAGCGCGAATGCGAACGGGGCGAAACGAGGAACGATGCGGTTCATGGCACGACTCCTGTTGCTGGGAAGGAGTCGAAAAAATAGGCCCGATCGGGTTAATCGGGACTAAAAAAATCGGGCTTGCATACGCGCGCACCGGTGCCGTTTAGCGCGCGTTTCCAATGCGGCTGCGGTGCGCTCGGCGCAGCTTGCGCGCTGCGTGTCGCCGCACCGCGCGTGCACTCGCCGCCGCTGCCGCGGCTACAGCCAGCCGGCCAGTTGCGCGCGGCTGAGGCGCCCGCTGCGCGTGCTGTCCAGCGAGTCGAATTCGTCGGCCAGCGCCGGATTGGCCTGCGCTTCGCTGCGGCTGATGTAGCCGTCGTGGTCGACGTCCAACGCATCGAAATCGATGTGGTAGTTGCCCGCGACGCTGTCGGGCTGGATCGTGCGCACCGTGACCGGCGCCTCGCCGTGCGGCACGTCCAGCCGTACCTGGTGGGTCACCTCGCCGCTGCTCAGCGGCTGCGCCAGCACCACGCTCGCCGGCACGTCGCGCAACGGCTCGGTGACGACGCTCGAGGTCGGGTTGAGGTTCTGCGCGGCGGCCGGGACGCTGGCGGCGGCCAGCAGAACGGCGGCGAGGGACGAACGGCAGTGCATGGACACAACGGACTCCGATGGTTCGAATGATGGGGCTGCGCGGCAGGCTCAGCCGGGAATGAACGGGAACGCCAGCTTCAGCAATCCCTTCAGCCCGCCCTCGGCGGTGCTGGCGATGGCCTTGGCGCCGAGGCTATTGAGCGCGCGGCGCACATCCTCCCAGCGTAGCTTGCCCACGTCCTTCTTCAACAGGTCCGCCACTTCCTCGGCGGTGGGGGTGAGCTTTTCCAGCTCGCGCACCACCTTCTCCGGTTCCGGCTGCAGGTAGCCCCAGCGCTCGGCGATCTTCAGCAAGGTGTCGAAGCGCACCGCGACCACGTCGCGGTTGCGCTCGTACACCGGCATCGCGCCGACATCGACGATGGCCTGTTCGAAGCGCTGCTGGTCGTCCGGATGCTCGATGCGGATCGCCAGGAAGCCTTCCTTCTTGCTGCGTTCGCTGACGTGCTTGGCCCCGGCGCGCAGGTTGTCTTCGGTGAGCACCGTGGCCACGATGCGCTCCAGGGCCGCGTCGCCGTCTTCGGGCACCAGCGCGCGCCAGCGCGCATAGCCGTCGCGGCGCAGGCCCTTCACCTTGGCCGGGGTCACCCGCAGGCGCAGCGCCACCGCGTTGTTGGAATCGCTGCGCGAGATCGCGCCGTCGCGTTCCAGCAGCACGAAGATCAGCAGCTCCAGGTCGCGCTTGGTCAGCGACTGGAACCCTTGCAACAGGGTCAGGCGCAGGAATTCGTCGGCGAAGCCGGCCGGGTCTTTCAGTTCGATCGGCTGCATGTGCGCGGCCCTCCAGTCAGTGCAGGCAGGATGCCCGACCGCGATTGCGCGGACTGAGACGACGATGCGATGCGCATCCCAGCGACATTGTAGGGATTAACGGCCGTATTCGCGCCCGCGGCGATCGCTGCGGAAGGTCTCGATCGCGCCGCGGTCCTGCAGGGTCACGTAGACGTCGCGCCCGTCCTTGCCGCCGAAGGCCACGTTGGTCGGCTTGCGGCCCTTGGTGGCGATCTCGTGCAGGACCTTGCCGGCGGGATCGAGCACCAGCACCTTGCCGGCGTCGTAGCGGGCCAGGTACAGATTGCCGTCGGCGTCGCAGCGCATGCCGTCCAGGCCGAAATCCGGGAACGTCAGCAGCAGGTGCTTGTTCGACAGCGTGCCGTCGCCGGCGCGGTCGTAGACCCACAGCCTGCGCTGCACGCTCTCGTTGACGTACAGGCGCTTGCCGTCGGGGCTGACCTCGATGCCGTTGGTGGTGCCCATGCCGGTCTCGATCAGGTGCGCGCTGCGGTCGCGGTCGATGCGCCACAGCTGGCCGCCGTTGCCTTTCCAGTCCGGATCGCTGGCGTACAGGGTGCCGTCCGGCGCCATGGCGATGTCGTTCGGCTGGAACGCGCCGGGCAGCGTGGCATAGACCTCGATGCGCTTGCCGTGCGGCGCGATGCGCAGGATGCGGTGCCGGACGTAGTCGGCCACGTACATGCGCCCGTCGCGGTCGAAACGGATGCCATTGCCGATGCTGCCGGCGGGCAGGTCCACGAACAGCGCGGCCTGCGCGCGGCCATCGGCGGCGAAGCCGACCCGGCCGATGCTGCCCTCGTGGCCGAAGTTGACCACGTATAGCGCGCCGTCCGGGCCGCTGGCCGGGCCTTCGATGCCATGGGTGAACACGCCGTCGCCGATCAGGTCGCGGGCGCGGAACAGGTCGGCGTCCGCGGCGGGTGCCGCGGCGCAGGCGAGCAACAGCGCCGCGCCGGCAGCGGCGAGAAACGGCAGGCGAATGGACATAGACGGACCCGGAGCGATGCAGGGCCGGCAGTGTGCCAGACGCACCGGCGCGGCCGGGATGGCGCTCACAACGCTGGGCGCTGGATGCGTTAAGGTTCGGGCGGTCCGTGTCCGGCCGCCAGGGAGATCCGCATGTCGCTGTCCTCGCCGAATCGTCGTCGCGTGCTGCTTGCCGGATTGTCTGCGGCGGGCGCAGGGCTGTTGGGATCGCCGCTGCTGGCGGCCCCGCGCGGCAAGTCGAAGAAGCCGCTGGGCGTGGCGTTGGTCGGGTTGGGCAGCTATGCGACCGAGCGCCTGGCGCCGGGCCTGGCGCTGACCAGGCATTGCCGGCTGGCCGGCATCGTCACCGGCTCGCCGCACAAGATTCCGCAGTGGCAATCGCGCTACCGCATTCCCGATCGCAACGTCTACAGCTACGACGACCTGGAGCGCATCGCCGACAACCCGGACATCGACGTGGTCTACGTGGTCACGCCGACCTCTCTGCATGCGCCGCTGAGCCTGCGCGCGGCCGCCGCCGGCAAGCACGTGTGGTGCGAGAAGCCGATGGCGATGCATGCCGACGAGGCGCAATCGATGATCGCCGCCTGCGCGCGCAACAAGGTGCGACTGAGCATCGGCTACCGCATGCAGCACGAGCCGAACACGCGGCGGATCATCGCCCTGGCCGGCGAGCGCCCGTTCGGCGCGCTGCGCACGGTGCGCGCCGAGGCCGGCTACAACGGCTACGGCGACACCGATCCGGCGCAGCGGCCGTGGCGCTTGCGCGCGCAGTTCGGCGGCGGCGCGATGTACGACATGGGCGTGTATTCGCTCAATGCGGCGCGCTACACGGTCGGCGCCGAGCCGCTGGCGGTCAGCGCGCAGCGTTCCACCGATCGGCCGGCGCTGTTCGACGAGGTCGACGAGCACATGCAGTTCAAGCTGGAGTTCCCGCACGAGGTGCTCGCCGACTGCGCCACCAGCTTCGGCCGCAACATGAACCGGCTGCGCGCCGAGTGCGAGCGCGGCTGGTACGAACTGGCGCCGTTCCAGAGCTACGACGGCATCCGCGGCAGCGCCAGCGATGGCCGCGTGTTCGACGCGAAGGTGCGCCACCAGCAGGCGCTGCAGATGGACGAGGACGCGCTGGCGATCCTCGACGGCACGCCGCTGCGCGCGCCGGGCGAGGAAGGCCTGCGCGACATGCGCGTGATCGACGCGATCCAGCGTTCCGCGCGCGAGGGCGGCAAGCGGATCGTGCTGTAGCGGTGCGGTGGTTCCGGGCCGCGGCCTAGCGCCGGAGCGCCTTACTCGCGGCTGTTTCGGTCCCCTGTAGGAGCGGCTTCAGCCGCGACCGGGCGTTTCCGGAGAGATCCTGTCGCGGCTGAAGCCGCTCCTACAGGAGATGCTGTTGGCGGGCATGCGGCGCAGCGAGTTTCCGCAACTTCAGACCGACATCGCCAGCACGGTGATCTCTTCGCGGTCGTGGTACAGCTGCTTGGCGCGGATCTGCAGCGGGCGCTCGGCGCGTTCGGCGAACAGGTCCAGGCACAGCTGGGTTTCGTCCCAGCGCTTCTTCATCGGCAGCTTGAGGTTGAAGATCGCGTGCCGGCACCAGCCTTCGCGGAACCAGGTGCCCATGCGTTCGGCCACGCGCCGCGGTTGTTCGACCATGTCGCAGACCATCCAGTCCAGCGCCTGCGGCGGCTTCCAGTGGAAGCCGTCGGCGCGCAGGTGGTCGACCAGGCCGCTGTCGAGCACGTGCTGGCGCAGCGGGCCGTTGTCGACGCTGGTCACATGCAGGTGCTGGCGGGTCAGCACCCAGGTCCAGCCGCCGGGCGCGGCGCCCAGGTCGGCGGCGCGCATGCCGGGCTTGAGCAGCGCCTCGCGCTCCTCCGGCGCCAGCAGCGCCAGCAACGCCTCTTCCAGCTTCAGCGCCGAGCGCGAGGGCGCTTCCGCCAGCAGTTTCAGGCGCGGAATGCCCAGCGGCCACGGCGCGCTGTCGTCGCTGTCGGCCACCGCCAGCACGGCGTGGGTGCCGGCGAGGAAGCACACGTGCAGCCGCGGCAGCTTCGGCTGCGGTTTGTCGCCGAGCAGGCCGGCCTTGCGCAGCGCCGGGCGCAGCGCGTTGCCGAAACTGCGCGCCAGGCCGGACAGCTGCTTGCCTTCGTCCGAATCCGGATGCTCCACCCACAGGTCGCCGAAGCGGCTGTGCCCGGCCAGCGCCTGCAGCATCGGCGCGATCCGGTCGCTGGGGTCCAGCTCGCGCAGTTCGGCCAGCAGGCGCAGTTTCTGCCGCGCGAAGATCAGCCCGCGCCACGGCAGCGCGCGCGGCGGCAAGGCGGTTTCGCAGAGCAGCAGCGCGTAGCCGCTGTTGCGTTCGGTGCGTGCGTAGGCCGGCAGTTCGGCGCGCGCGGCGCGGTCGTTCAGTTCGGCCGCCAGCTCGGGCTCGAAGCCTTGCCGGCAGTAGCACAGCAGGCCGTTCAGGGAGGACATGGAGGAAGCCTTGGCCGGGCGGCGGTCAGTAGCGGGGGCTGTCGAGTTCGCCGTAGCGGCGCAACACCGCGCAGGCGGCGTCGCGGTGCAGGCCGCGCACCACTTCGATGCCGCGGCGCTCGAGTTCGCCGACCCAGTCCGCCGGCAGCGGGCCTTCGTCGAACGGGGTCAGCGCCATCACGTCCTCGGCGCTGGCGCCGATCAGCAGGCGGTCGATGCCGGCCCAGATGGTGGCGCCATAGCACTGGCAGCACGGTTGCGCCGAAGTCGCCAGGGTCACCGGCGACAGCACCGCGTTCAGCCGCGGCGTCTGCAGCCGTTGCTGCGCGAGCATGTAGGCCATGTTCTCTGCATGCGCCAGCGAGGTGGTCTGCGGCACTACCCGGTTCACGCCGACCGCGACGATGCGATGGTCCGGGCCGAACACCGCCGCGCCGAACGGGCCGCCGCTGCCGGCGTCCACGTTCAGCCGCGACAGTTCCACCGCCAGCGCCACCTTGTCGGCATCGCTTGGATAGACCGCCTGCGGATCGACCGCGTCGTGGATCCAGGCGGGCAGGGTGAGGTGGACTTGCGCGTAGAGCATCAGCGGACGGGTTCGGCAGGTTGCGGGTCGCGCAGTGTATCGGCTTGGATGCCCTTGGCGCTGCATTGCCCGGCTACGCACTGGCAACCGCTGACCGCGCGCGAGCCGCACACGCTCATGCGGCCGCTGGCCTGGCATTGCGCCATCACCCCTTGCGGATCGGTGGGGCTGTCGCGGTTGACGCAGGCCGGCATCGCGCCGCAGCAGTTGCCGACGTTCTTGACCGCGCAGTCGGCGTCGGTACGGCAGGTGGTGTCCACCTTCACCGGCAAACCGGGCGCGGCGGGCTTGGCGCCTTCGCTGCGCGCGCAGCCGCTGAAGACGAGGGTGCCGGCGAACAGACACAGGCAGCACAGCAACAGTGCGAAACGACTGGACATGGCGACCTTCCGTGCGAGAGACCACCGCCATCGTAACGCGCCTGGCCGTGGTGCCGGCAACGTGGGATTTTCTGGTGCTGGGGACGACGCTCGGAGTCCAGGTGGCGTTCCTCAACCCAATGCGGCATCCGGTTTGCGCACCTGCGCGGGCGCGTGCAGCCAGGCGCACCACAGCACGCCAACCAGCAGGCAGGCGATCGCAGAGATCTCCAGCGGGGTGGGCCAACGCGCTTCCCACAGGAAACCGTAGAGCAGCGCGAACACGGTTTCGAACACGATCATCTGCCCGACCAAGGTCAGCGGCAGCAGCCGGCTGGCATGGTTCCAGCAGGCATTGCCGATCACCGAGGCGAACACGCCCAGCACGATCGCCACGCCCCAGAACCGCACCCACTCGGCCGCCGCATGTGCGTGGTCGAACGCGAATGCGGGGATCGCCAGGGTCAGCGCCAGCGCGCCGGTGACCACGCCGGTCAGCATCGACCAGTCGCGCCCGGAGATGTCGGGCCGGCGCGCGAGCCAGCCGGCGTTCTTGACCGAATACGCCGCCCAGCACGCCAGCGCGCCGACCGCGCACGCCAACCCGGCTGCGCGCGTGCCCACGCTGGCCTGTGCGGGGTGCGCGGCGTCGAGCGTCTGCGCCGCGACCAGCGCCACGCCGAGCACGCACAGCGCGCATGGCGCGGCGAGCCGGCGCAACTGCATCGCCCCGGCCGCGCGCGAACCCAGCACCGTGACCACCGCCGGCAGCAGGCCGATGATCAAGGCCGTGGCCGCGCCGCCGGCCCATTGCACCGCGCTGCCCAGCAGCACGTAGTAGACGATGTTGCCGAGCAGGCTCAGCCGCAGCAGCGCCCACCATTCCGGCGCCCCGAGCGCGCCGGTGGCGGCGCGCCAGCGCGGCGCGAGCAACAGCGCGGCGACCATGCCGTAGGCCAGGTAGCGCGACACCGACAGCTGCAGCGGCGAGAACCCGGCGAGCAACTGCGGCGCCAGGAACACCAGTCCCCACAGCGCACCGGCCGCCACGCCGCTGCCCACTCCCGCCCATAGACGCTTGCGCATGCCGCTTCCTGTTCCTTCGTTGCCCAGTGCGCCAGCATGGCCTGCGCGTGCCGCCCCGGCTTGTCCCAGGCTACTGGTCCGACGCCGCGCCGGCCGCCCGGTGGCGGCGCCGATAGGCGGCGGGCGTGTGCCCGGTCTCGCGCCGCAGCGCGCGGGTCAGCGCGCTCTGGTCGGCATAGCCGCTGTCCAGCGCCAGTTGTGCGATCGGTCGCTCGCCGTACGCCAGCTGCCGGCGCACCCAGTCCAGCCGTCGCGCCGACAGCCAGTCCTGCGGCGTACGCCCCAGCGCCTCGCGAAACAGCGCATGCAGGCGGCTCACGCTCAGGTGCGCGGTCTCGGCCATGCGCTCCACCGGCCATGGCTGGCCCGGAGCGTCCTCGATGCGCCGACATAGCTCCTGCAGCCGCGCCCATGCGCGCCGCCGCACGCACAGCTGGCGTAGCGCCAGCTGTGCGCAGGCTTCTGCGCCAGTGCCGGGCTGCGCGGGATCGAGCGCGGCCAGCAGGCGTTGCAGGTCCGGCGGCAGGTCGAGGAAGGGTGCGCGCTGCAGGCGTTCGAGTGCGTCGTCGTCGAACGCGGCCGCATCGCAGTCCAGCACCAGGAAGCGGTTGTCGCCATCGGCCGACTGCGCGTGTGCCGTGTGCGGCGCGACGACCGCCGCGCGGAACGCATCCAGGCGGCTACCGCGCCCGCCCACCTCGATCTCCATTTCGCCATGCAGCGGCAGCACGATCTGCACATGCGCGTGCTGGTGGGCATGGCCATCGCGGCCGTAGCTGCGCAGGCTCAGGGTGGGGGCGGGCGACATGGCGCTACGCTAACGTGCCGGCAGCGCCGTTGGAAAGCGCGATGCTGGCGATCGTGGCGCCGAGGCGGCGTTAGCGGCACGAGAATGCGCTCGGGCGGCAACGCATGCCGGCAACCGCGTCCGAGGCGCAGCGGATCGCGGACGCGCGCCGGCCGCAATGGAAAAATGGCCGGCGCAGCGCGGATTGCGTCAGGCGGCGCCCTGGCCGCCGGTCCAGGTGTCGCGCAAGGTCACGCTGCGGTTGAACACCGGCGCGTCCGCGCTGTGGTCGTAGCGGTCGGCGACGAAGTAACCCGTGCGCTCGAACTGGAACGCCTGCTCCGGCGCCGCCTGCGCCGCGGCCGGTTCGACGTAGCCGCGCACGCTGCGCTTGGAGTCCGGGTTGAGGTAATCGCGGTAGGTCTTGCCGTCGGCTTCGTCGTCGGGCTTCTCCACCGAGAACAGGCGGTCGTACAGGCGGATTTCCGCCTCCACCGCATGCGCCGCGCTGACCCAGTGGATGGTGCCCTTGACCTTGCGGTTGGCGCCTTCCATGCCCGGCCGCGATTCCGGATCCAGCCAGCCGCGCAGCTCGACGATCTCGCCGGCCGCGTTCTTGATCACCTCGTCGACGCGGGCGATGCCGGCGCCACGCAGGCGCACTTCGCCGCCCGGTACCAGCCGCTTCCAGCCCTTGGGCGGGACTTCGGCGAAATCCTCGCGCTCGATCCACAGCTCACGCGAGAACGGCACTTCGCGCTGGCCGAAGCTTTCGTCCTTGGGATGGTTGGAGAAGGTCAGGGTCTCGCTGTGGCCTTCCGGCAGATTGGCCAGCACCAGCTTGAGCGGGTCGATCACCGCCATGCGCCGCGGCGCGGCCGCATCCAGGTCCTCGCGCAGGCAGCCTTCCAGCACCGAGAAATCGATCACCGAGTTCTGCTTGCTGATGCCGACCCGATCCACCAGCAGGCGCAGCGCCGCCGGCGTGTAGCCGCGCCGGCGCAGGCCCTGCAGGGTGTACATGCGCGGATCGTCCCAGCCGTCGACCAGGCCTTCGGCCACCAGCTGGGTCAGCTTGCGCTTGCTCATCACCGTGTAGTTGATGTTCAGGCGCGAGAACTCGATCTGCCGCGGCTTGGCCGCCTCGCGCGGCAGGCCCTTGTCCAGCAGCGGCTGCAGCAGCTCCGGATGCCCGGCCAGGTCGACCTTGTCCACGCACCAGTCGTACAGCGGGCGGTGGTCCTCGAATTCCAGCGTGCACAGCGAGTGGGTGATGCCTTCCACCGCGTCGCCCAGTGAGTGCGCGAAGTCGTACATCGGGTAGATCGGCCAGGCGTTGCCGGTGTTCTGGTGCTCGACGTGCTTGATCCGGTACAGCGCCGGGTCGCGCAGGTTGATGTTGCCGCTGGCCATGTCGATCTTGGCGCGCAGGGTGCGTGCGCCGTCCGGGAACTCGCCGGCGCGCATGCGCCGGAACAGGTCCAGGTTCTCTTCGACGCTGCGCTCGCGGTACGGCGAATTGCGGCCCGGCTCGGTGAGCGTGCCGCGGTATTCGCGCACCTGCTCGGCGGAGAGGTCGCAGACGAAGGCGTGGCCGTCGCGGATCAGCTTCTCGGCCGCCAGGTAGTACACCTCGAAGTAGTCCGAGGCGTGGCGCAGTTCGGCCCAGTCGAAGCCCAGCCAGCGCACGTCGTCCTGGATCGCGGCGACGAACTCGGGGTCTTCCTTGGCCGGATTGGTGTCGTCGAAGCGCAGGTTGCAGCGCCCGGCGAACTCGGCGGCGATGCCGAAATCCAGGCAGATCGCCTTGGCGTGGCCGATGTGCAGGTAGCCGTTGGGCTCGGGCGGGAAGCGGGTGCGGATCGCCGCGTGCTTGCCGTTGGCCAGGTCCTCGCGGACGATCTGGCGGATGAAGTCTTTCTTCTCGGCCGGGGCGGTGGCGTCGGTGGCGGGGGTCTCGGACATGCGCGCTTCAGCAGATAAGTAAAGCGCAAGTTTAGCCGAGCTGGCCGCTGGCCGCCCCGCCGCGTACGCTGCGGGTCCGTCCATCCCCGAGATCGCGCCATGCCGCTTCCCCGTCTGGTCATCGGCGACAAGAACCTGTCTTCGTGGTCGCTGCGGCCGTGGCTGCTGCTGCGGCACTTCGCGGTGCCGTTCGAGGAGGTGCCGCTGCCGCTGGACACGCCGGAGTTCGCCGAACGCATCGGCGATTACTCGCCGACCGGGCGGGTGCCGGTGCTGTGGGACGGCGACCTGCAGGTCTGGGATTCGCTGGCGATCTGCGAATACGCCAACGAGCGCTGGCTGGGCGGCCGCGGCTGGCCGACCGACCCGGCGGTGCGGGCGCAGGCGCGTGCGGCAGCCTGCGAGATGCATTCCGGATTCCTGGCGCTGCGCCGGCAGCTGCCGATGCAGGCCTGCCGCGCGCCCGACGAGTACCGCTGGGACGCCGAGGCGCAGGCCGATATCGCGCGCATCGTGCAGCTGTGGGCGACGCTGCGCGCCACCCATGGCGCCGGCGGGGCGTTCCTGTGCGGCGACTTCGGCATCGTCGATGCGATGTTCGCGCCGGTGGCGGTGCGCTTCGCCGGCTACGGCGTGGAAGTGCCGGCGGCGGCTGCGCAGTACATGGCGGCGCTGGAGGCCTTGCCGGCCATGCGCGAATGGCGCACCGGCGCGGCTGCCGAACTCGCCGCGCGCGGCTGAGGGCCCGTCATGCAGATCGCCTATCGCGCCCAGCACCTGATCGATGCGCACCTGGCCAAGCACGCGCTGGAGGACGCCGGCATCACCGCATTCGTGTTCGGCGAGGCGCTGCTCGGCGGCGCCGGCGAACTGCCGTTCGGCGTGGTGCAGGTCTGCGTCGCCGACGAACTGCTGGAAAAGGCGCAGGAAGTGCTGATGACGCTGGGCCTGGGCGGCCAGGTGACGCGGGCGATGTAGTTGGACGGCTGGGATTGGGGAGTCGGGATTGGGGATTCGCAAAAGCGGGTATGCGGCTCTTACGAATCTCTAATCCCGACTCCCGAATCCCGGCCCTCAACCGCGCCAGCCTGGCGGGGGGGCTTCCGGATCGGCTAGGGCGCGCAGGCGCTTGAACAGGACCGTTGTCTCGGCCACGTTCCAGACCCGCAGCGCGACTTCGAAGGTGTCCAGCGGCTTGGTCAGGAAGTCCTTGGCGCCTAGGCCGAGCGCGCGGTGGCGCGCGCTGCGGCTGGGGTCGGCGGTGAGCACGATCACCGGCAGGAAGCTGGACGGGCTGGCCAGCCGCGACAGCTGCTCCAGGATCGCGTAGCCGTCCAACTCCGGCATCATCAGGTCGAGCAGGATCAGGTCCGGCGCGAACGCCGAGACCAGGCCCAGCACGCGTTGCGGGTCGGTGGTCGCCACCACCTGCTGGAAGCCTTCGCGCTGCAGCAGGTCTTCGAGCAGGCGGACGTTGGCCGGCTCGTCGTCGACGATCAGGATGCGCGAGGCGAGGACATCGTTGCGGGTCATGCGAGGTGTCGGTCCAGAACGGTGAAGAATTCGGCCACGTCCAGCGGTTTGGTCAGGTAGGCGCGCACGTTGTCGCCCTGTACCCGCGCCAGCGTGGCGGGCGTCGCATCGGCGCTGATCACCACCACCGGGATCGTCGCGGTGTGCGGCTGCGCGCGCAGCTGCCGCAGCAGGTCCTCGCCGTTGCCGTCGCTCAGGTGCAGGTCGAGCAGGATCAGGTCGGGGCTGGCCTGTTGCACCTGCGTGCGTGCCTGCGCCAGCGTCGCCGCCTCGTGCAGGCGCCAGTGCGGGCGGCGCTCGGCCAGGGTGCGGATCAGCGCCTGGTTGGAAGGATTGTCCTCGACGCTGAGCACGCGGCGCTGGCCATCGCCGACCGCCGTCGCGACGATCGCCGGATGCGCTGCCGGCGCGTCGGCGGGCCGGTCCAGCGGCAGCGCGATCCAGAACCGCGACCCTTCCGGGCTGCTTTCCACCACGATGCGCCCGCCCATCGCTTCGGTCAGGCGCTTGCTCAACGCCAGGCCCAGGCCGGTGCCTTCGATCGCCGAGCGCTCCGCGCCTAGCCGCTCGAACGGGGTGAACAGGCGCTGCACCTGCTCGGCCGACAGTCCGGGGCCCTGGTCGTGCACGGCGATGCCCAGGAACGCCTCCTGCGGCTCGGCGCTGACCCACACCTCGCCGCCGGGGCGGTTGAACTTGATCGCGTTCGACAGCAGGTTGATCAGTACCTGGCGCAGCCGCTGCGGATCGGCGCGCACGCTCCAGGCGGATGGAATCTGCGGCGGTTGCAGGACGATGCCGCGGCTCTTCGCCTCGGGTGCGACCAGGCCCAGCGCTTCCTCGACCGCCGCGCGCACCGGGACCGGTTGCGGGCTCAGGTCGAGCTGGTCGGCCTCGATGCGGGCGATGTCCAGCAGCTCGGTGATCAGCCCGAGCAGGTGCCGCCCGGCGCCGAGGATGTGCTGCAGCTGGCCGCGCTGCGCCGCGCCGGGCAGGTCCATTTCCAGCACCTGCGCATAGCCGAGGATGGCGTTGAGCGGGGTGCGCAGTTCGTGGCTGCTGCGCGACAGGAACTCGGTCTTGGCGCGGTTGGCGGCCTCGGCCTCGCGTCGCGCCGACTGCGCTTCGGCGGCACGCGCGGCGAGCAGGGTGCTGGCCTGGTCCAAGCGTTGCGCGACCTGGCCCAGTTCGTCGCCGGTGCGCAGCTGCGGCGCCAGCGGCAGGCCTTCGCCCAGGCGGTCGGCGTTGGCCGACAGCACGCGCAGTCGCCGCGACAGCGACGAGGCGAACCAGGCCACCGCGAACACCGCGCCGAGTCCGCCAAGCATCGCCGCGCATAGGGTGATCAGCAGGTTGCGCTGGCGCAGCACCTGCGCCTTGGCGGTGCGGATCTGCAGCTGCGCGGTCTCGTAGTTGCGCAGCTCGCGCAGTTCGGCGCGCAGGATGTCGAGCTTGACCTTGCCTTCGCTGAGCTGGCGGATCTCCTCCTCGCGGCTCAGGTCCGGCGCCAGCAGCCGGCGCCAGCCCTGCATCTTTTCCGCGAACAGCGGCTGGATGCGGGCGAAGCGCTGCGCCTGCTGCGGATCGGTGATGCGCTGCGCCAGGCGCTGCACCACGGTCTGCAGGCGCGGTTCGGCGTCGCGGTAGGGAGTCAGGAACGCGTCCTGCCGCACCAGCCGGTAGCCGCGCACGCCGGCCGCGGTCTCGGCCAGCAGCGCGTGCGCCTCGTACAGGTCGCTGAGCACCTCCAGGGTCTGGCGTACGTCGTTCTCGGCCGCGATGTTCTGCCGTTCCACGCTGTAGATCGCCACCAGTGCCGCCAGCAGCAGCAACAGCGGCAGCGCGACCACCGCCAGGCTCTTGCGGGTCAGCGGCCAGTCGTTCCAGCGCAGTGTGGCCGCGCTCACAGCGCCACCCCCGCCTGCACCGCGTACACCGCCGCCTGGGTGCGATCGGAGACCTGCAGCTTCTGCAGGATGCGCTCCACATGGACCTTGGCGGTGCCGGCGGAAATGCCCAGTTCCGCGCCCAGCCCGGCATTGGTCAGACCGCGCGGCAGCAGCGCCAGCACCTGCCGTTCGCGCGCGCTGAGCGCGCCGAGCCGGTCCGGTTGCGCCGGCTTGCGGCGCCGCGGCGCGCGCGCCGGTTCGGTCACCGCCGGCGCCAGCAGCGCGGCGATGGTGGCGATCGCCTGCACGTCGCCCGGTGCCGGCGCCATGCGCGTGTCCCAGCCGAGGCACAGCGTGCCCAGCGTGGCGCCCAGCGCGGCGATCGGCACGCACAGCTCGGCCGCTTCGCCTGCGCGTGCGGCCAGGCGCCAGGACAGGGCGGGGCCGTCGGTGGCGACGCTGGCGCCGGGCGGCAGCGCATCGCCATGGCTGGCCAGCACCAGGCTGCGGCTGCCGCGCAGCGCCAATACCGCCGCGTGCGGCGCATCCACCAGCTCGCGCGCCAGGCGCAGCGCGGCGGCCCCGGCCTGCTCGGCGCCGCTGGCCCGCGTCACCGCGTCGGCGGCGTCGGCCACCGCCTGCCAGCGCGCGCTGTCGGCCGCTTCGCGGCGCAGCGCCTGCCGCCATTGGCCTGCATTGAGAGGGGCTTGCATGACGCTCTCCACTATGCCGATCGGCATATTCGAGGATATGCCGCCCAGCGGATTTTGCGCAAGCCGCCGCTGCCAATACTGGCTTCGCCCCGAGACGGCATTCCCTCATCCACAGCGGAGACCCACCATGCGTCGCATCCTGTTCACCCTGGTCCTGAGCCTGTCCGCCACCGCCGTGCTGGCGGCTCCGGCGATGCACTACGATGCCCGGCCGTCGCTGCCGGCCGCGGGCGAGGAGCGCGAGATCGCCGGCCTGTTCGACCGCTGGAACGCGGCATTGGCCACCGGCAACGCCGACCGCGTCGCCGACCTGTATGCCCGCGACGGCGTGCTGCTGCCGACCGTGTCCAACCAGGTCCGCGCCAGCCGCGCCGAGATCAAGGACTACTTCGCCCACTTCCTGGCGGCCAAGCCGCAGGGCGTCATCAACTACCGCCAGGTGCGGCTGCTCGACGACGACAGCGCGGTCGACGCCGGCGTCTACACCTTCACCCTGACCAATCCGGACGGCAGCACCCGCCAGGTGCAGGCGCGCTACACCTTCGTCTACGAGAAGCGCGACGGCCGCTGGCTGATCATCAACCACCACAGCTCGGCAATGCCGGAAGTGGCGGGCGGTAGCAGCAAGACCGCGGCGCATTGACCTGGCGCACGCCTGGCGTGGGCCCATGGCGGCCCACCGCCAGCGCACGTCGGCCGCGCGCACCTTGAAAGCCGGTCCCGGCAGCGCCATCCAGAAGGCATCCCTTTCGATGCCAGGAGTCCGCGCCATGTTGGGAATCGGTGCCTTCAAGCAGCGCCTGCCGCGCCCGGGCGAAAGCCTGCCCGGCCGCGCCGAGCCGCTGCCGCTGCACAACCGCCATTTCGTCAACGGCCACCCGCTGCGCGACGCCTTCGCCGGCCTGCAACAGGTGCAGTTCGGCCTGGGCTGCTTCTGGGGCGCCGAGCGCAAGTTCTGGTCGCTGCCGGGCGTGTTCAGCACCGCGGTGGGCTACGCCGGCGGGCAGACGCCCAACGCCACCTACCGCGAAGTGTGCTCCGGCCAGACCGGCCACACTGAGGCGGTGCTGGTGGTGTTCGATCCGCAGGCGGTGAGCTTCGAGCAGTTGCTGCAGACCTTCTGGGAAAGCCACGATCCGACCCAGGGCATGCGCCAGGGCAACGACACCGGCACCCAGTACCGCTCGGCGATCTACTGCAGCACCCAGGCGCAGTACGACGCGGCCATCGCCAGCCGCGACGCCTACCAGCAGCGCCTGCGCACGGCCGGCTACGGCGAGATCACCACCGAGATCCTGTTCCCGGCGCCGCCGTTCTACTACGCCGAGGACGAGCACCAGCAATACCTGGCCAAGAATCCGGGCGGTTACTGCGGATTGGGCGGCACCGGCGTCAGCTGCCCGCTGGGGCTGGAGGCCTGACCCAGCCGCGTAGCGCCGACGCGCTGCGCGGTCGTCGCGCGCCGCTTTCAGCCCGGCGCGCGCGGCGTCACACGAATTCGGCAGCGAACATTTGCCGCACCTGCGCGATCTGTTCCTCGCGTTCGGGATGCAGCTGGCGCAGGCATTCCAGCGCGAAACTGACCGGGCTGGTGCCGGGTGCGGTGATCAGTCCGCCCGCATTGACCGCCTTGCGCTCGAGGTAATGCGCAGTGCCGACATAGACGCCCACGTGCTCGCGCAGGAACGCCTCGGAATTGCTGGTATGCGGCCGCGTATCCAGCAGTCCGGCGTAGGCCAGCGCGATGGTGGCGCCGCAGATCGCCGCGACCGCGCGGCCGGCGTCGATGCGTTGCTGCAGCAGCGCGCTGAGCCCGGGAATCTCGCCGGCCTGCCAGCGCTCGCTGCCCGGCAGCAGCCACAGGTCCGCATCCAGCGGCGCCAGGTCCGACAACGCGAACTCCGGATGCAGGTGCAGCCCGCCGATCGAGGTCAGCGGCTTGCCGTCGATGCTGGCGATCTGGATCTCGTCGCCGAACCAGGCCCGCGCCGCCGGCAGGATGGTGCCGATCTCCCAGTCCGCCACGCCGTCGACCATCACTACCGCGATCGTTGCCATTGCCGTCCCTCTCCTGTGGAGCGCGCAGCATAGCCGGCGAAAAGTTGCGGCGGCGCCAACGCGGTGTCGAGAGCGTCGTTAGGTAATCCGCGCCGCGCCTGCGCTTGTTTCAGCGTTCGATGTGGTTGATGCAGCGGGCGTCGCGCAGCGCCGCTGGCGGTAACGACGGCACCGGATCGCGCCGGGAATCGGCCGCGAGGCGAACCTCCGCCTCGCCGATTCCCCATTCCCTTTTCCCATTCCCCGCACAAAAAAGAGCGGCGTTGCCGCCGCTCGGAGGTCGTGCCCTTGCAAGCCGCGGTCAGGCCGCGAGCTTCTGCCGGATCGTGTCGCGCAGCGCCTGCAGGTCCTTGGCGAAGGTGTCGATGCCGCTGGCCAGCTTCTCGGTCGCCATCGGATCGGCGGCCAGGTCGGCGGCGAACTGCTTGGCATCGATCGGCGTGATCTGCGCGCCGTCGGCCTGGCCGGGCGACAGCTTGCGCGGCAGTTCGCCATGGTCGGCGTCGAGCTTTTCCAACAGGTCCGGCGAGATGGTCAGGCGGTCGCAACCGGCCAGCGCCTCGATCTGCGCGGTGGAGCGGAACGAGGCGCCCATCACCACCGTCTGCGAACCGCGGCGCTTGAACTCGGCATACACGCCGCGCACGAACTGCACGCCCGGGTCTTCATCGATGGTGGCCGGGGTCTGCCCGTTGGCCACGTACCAGTCCAGGATGCGGCCGACGAACGGCGAGATCAGGAACACGCCGGCCTCGGCGCAGGCCAGCGCCTGGGTGCGGTTGAAGATCAGCGTCAGGTTGCAGTCGATGCCGTCCTTCTGCAGCTGGCGCGCGGCCTCGATGCCTTCCCAGGTCGCGGCGACCTTGATCAGGATCTTGTCCTTGGAGACGCCGCGTTCGGCGTACATGGCGATGAACTTGTGCGCCTTGGCGATGGTGGCGGCGGTGTCGTGGGCCAGGTCGGCGTCCACCTCGGTGGACACGCGCCCGGGCACCAGCGCGCTGAGCTTGCTGCCCACGCCGATGGTCAGGCGGTCGGCGATCTCGTCGACCAGGGCGGCGTGGTCGCCGTCCTGGCTGCGCGCCCAGGCCAGCGCCTCGTCGATCAGGTCGGCGTAGACCGGCAGGTCCAGGGCTTTCTTCACCAGGGTCGGATTGGTGGTGCAGTCGACCGGCTTGAGCCGCTTGATCGCATCGTAGTCGCCGGTATCGGCCACGACCACGGACAATTCGCGCAGCTGAGCCAGTTTGGAAGGAGCGGAAGACGTCATCGATAGTTCTCGGAACGGATGGAATGGAGGATAAGCCCGCGCACGTTAACCCGCCGCGTGCACGAAGTCGCTGGCCGGCTGCACCGCGAGCACGCGCAGCCGCAGCGCGCGGCCGCCCGGGGCCTGCCAGTCGATCGACTGGCCCACGGCCAGGCCGAGCAGGGCGCTGCCGACCGGCGCCAGCACCGAGATGCGGCCTTGCGCGGCATCGGCTTCGTGCGGATAGACCAGGGTCAGGTGGTGGCGTTCGCCGTGCAGTTCGTCTTCGCATTCCACGCGCGAGTGCATGGCGACGATGCCGGCGGGAATCTGTTCGGGCGGCACCACGCTGGCGCGGCCCAGTTCATCGCCCAGCGCGAGCGCGGCCGGGTGCTGCTTCAGTGCGGGCGATTCGAGCAAGGCCTCCAGACGGGCCAGGTCGTGGCTGGACACGATCAGCGACGGGGGCAGGCCGCTTTGCGGTTGAGAGGACATGGCAAACTCCTTGGGTCATGAAAAAGGCGGCGCTGCGAGGCGCCGCCGGGATGGCGCTGGCTGTTGCAGGCGGTCGGCCACGGAGCCGATCGCCGCGCTCAGGCAGCGGTGACCCAGGATTGTCGCACCGTCCGGCCGTAAACCGGCGTTAGCGTCACCGGCGCCGGTGGCGTCGACGCTGCCGTGCTGCGCTCAGAGCGTGGCGGCGCGGGGCCGCGCGTCGGCGGCCGGGACGGTGGCAGCTGTTGCGCTCGGTGCGGCCTTGGCCGACAGCAGCGTCTCGGGCAGCGCCTTGAACAGCGTCGCCAACTGCTCCAGGAAATCGCTCATCGCCGAACTGCGGCGCCACAGCATCGCGATGCGCCGGCTCGGGCCGGAGGCATCGTCGAAGCGCAGCAGATGGATGTTGGACGAGTTGGTCACCGGCGGCTGCACCGCCAGCAGGGGCAGCAAGGTCACGCCGACGTTGGCGGCCACCATCTGCCGCAGCGTTTCCAGGCTGGTGGCCTGGAATTCGGCTTTTTCCAGCGCGCCGGACAGGTGGCACACGTCCAGGGCCTGCTCGCGCAGGCAATGGCCATCCTCCAGCAGCAGCAGCCGTTGCTGGTGCAGTTCGCCCAGGCTCAGGGAATCGCGCTTGGCCAGCGGATGGGTATCGGGCACCGCCAGCACGAACGGTTCCTCGAACAGGAATTCGGTATGCAACTGGTCGTCGTGCAGCGGCAGCGCGAGCAGCGCCGCATCCAGCCGGCCTTCGCGCAAGCGGGTCAGCAGCACGTCGCTCTTTTCCTCGATCAGCAGCAGCTCCAGTTGCGGGAAGCGCTCGCGGATGCCCGGGATCACGTGCGGCAGCAGGTACGGGCCCAGCGTCGGGAAGATGCCCAGGCGCACCGTGCCCGCTTCCGGATCCTGGCTGCGCCGCGCCGCCTCCTTCATCTGCTCGATCTCGGCGACGATGCCGCGCGCACGACTGGCCGCCTCGCGCCCGGCCGGGGTCAGCATGACCTTGCGCGGCGCGCGCTCGACCAGCGGCACGCCCAGTTCGTCCTCCAGCTTCTTGATCTGCGTGGACAGCGTCGGCTGGCTGACGAAACAGGCCGCGGCGGCACGCCCGAAATGCTTGTGATCGGCCAGCGCCACCAGGTATTTCAGATCACGCAGGTTCATCGGCAGGTTCCTCGGCGGTGTGCTCGGCGCGGCCTGGGGCCAATCGCCCCGGGGACAGCATAGGCCCCGCGCCGGGTCGCGGCGCGGGGCGGTCGCGGATCAGGCCGCTTCGGCGACCGCGCTGCTGACCGGCGCACTGCTGCGGATCAGGTGGTCGAACGCGCTCAGCGCCGCCTTGGAGCCTTCGCCCATGGCGATGATGATCTGCTTGTACGGCACCGTGGTGGCATCGCCGGCGGCGAACACGCCGGGCAGCGAGGTCTGGCCGCGGTCGTCGACCACGATCTCGCCGCGCGGGGACAGCGCCACCGTGCCCTGCAGCCATTCGGTGTTGGGCAGCAGGCCGATCTGCACGAAGATGCCTTCCAGCGCCACGCGGTGGACGTCGCCGCCGACGCGGTCCTTGTAGACCAGGCCGGTGACCTTGCTGCCGTCGCCGAGCACTTCGGTGCTCTGCGCGTTGACCAGGATGTCCACGTTGCCCAGGCTGCGCAGCTTGCGCTGCAGGACTTCGTCGGCGCGCAGCTTGCTGTCGAACTCGACCAGGGTCACGTGGCTGACGATGCCGGCCAGGTCGATCGCCGCTTCCACGCCGGAATTGCCGCCGCCGATCACCGCCACGCGCTTGCCCTTGAACAGCGGGCCGTCGCAATGCGGGCAATAGGCCACGCCCTTGTTGCGGTACTGGTCCTCGCCGGGCACGTTCATCTGCCGCCAGCGCGCACCGGTGGACAGGATCACGCTGCGGCTCTTCAGCGACGCGCCGTTGGCCAGCTTGATCTCGACCAGGCCGTCGGCGCCGGCCGGGATCAGCTGCTCGGCGCGCTGCAGGTTCATGATGTCCACGTCGTACTGGCGCACGTGCTGCTCCAGCGCCGCGGCCATCTTCGGGCCTTCGGTCTCCTGCACCGAAATGAAGTTCTCGATCGCCATGGTGTCCAGCACCTGGCCGCCGAAACGCTCGGCCGCCACGCCGGTGCGGATGCCCTTGCGCGCCGCATAGATCGCCGCCGCCGCGCCGGCCGGGCCGCCGCCGATGACCAGCACGTCGAACGGCGCCTTGGCCGCGATGTTGGCCGCATCGCGCTTGGCCGCGCCGGTGTCGAGCTTGGCCACGATCTGCTCCAGGCTCATGCGGCCCTGGTCGAACACTTCGCCGTTGAGGTACACGGTGGGCACCGACATGATCTGCCGCGCCTCCACCTCGTCCTGGAACAGCGCACCGTCGATGGCCACGTGCTTGATGTTCGGATTCAGCACCGCGGCCAGGTTCAGCGCCTGCACCACGTCCGGGCAGTTCTGGCAGGACAGCGAGAAATAGGTTTCGAACACGTACTCGCCGGGCAGGTTGCGCACCTGCTCGATGACCTCGGCGGTGGCCTTGGACGGATGCCCGCCGACCTGCAGCAGCGCCAGCACCAGCGAGGTGAACTCGTGGCCCAGCGGCAGCCCGGCGAAGCGCAGGTGGATGTCGTGGCCGGGGCTGGTCAGCGCGAACGACGGGGTGCGCTCGCCGCTGTCGCGGTGCACGTCCAGGCTGATCTTGTCCGACAGCAGCACCAGGTCTTCGAGCAGGTCGAGCATCTCGCGCGACTTGGCGCCGTCGTCGACCGACGCGATGATGTGGATGGGCCGTACGACCCGCTCCAGGTAAGCCTTCAACTGGGTTTTCAGATCGGCATCCAACATGGCGGACTCCTGGCGATGGGCAAAGCGAAGGGGAGGCGTTGCTGCCGCAGGGGCAGACCGCCGTAAAGAATTGGGAGGAGGGGTGAACCGCAGCCGGCGCGCGCTGCCGGTGGCTGGCGTGAGGCGGGCGGAGCGACCGCGACGCGGGCTGCGGTTCACCCCCACCCCCGCCGAAACGGCGGAGATGGGAGTGGGGGGCGGCTTAGATCTTGCCGACCAGGTCCAGCGACGGCTTCAGGGTCTTTTCGCCTTCCTTCCACTTGGCCGGGCACACTTCGCCCGGGTGCGAGGCGACGAACTGCGCGGCCTTGAGCTTGCGGAGGGTCTCGGTGACGTCGCGGGCGATCGCGTTGTCGTGGATTTCCAGCGTCTTGATCACGCCTTCCGGGTTGATCACGAAGGTGCCGCGCAGGGCCAGGCCTTCTTCGTCGATGTGCACGCCGAACGCGCGGGTCAGCTGATGGGTCGGGTCGCCGACCAGCGGGAACTGCGCCTTGCCGACGGCCGGCGAGGTCTCGTGCCACACCTTGTGCGAGAAGTGGGTGTCGGTGGTGACGATGTAGACCTCGGCGCCGATCTTCTGGAACTCGGCGTAGTTGTCCGCGGCGTCTTCCACTTCGGTGGGGCAGTTGAAGGTGAAGGCGGCCGGCATGAAGATCAGCACCGACCACTTGCCCTTCAGGTCCGCGTCGGTGACTTCGATGAATTCGCCGTTCCTGTAAGCGTTGGCCTTGAACGGCTGGACCTGGGTGTTGATCAGAGACATGGAGTTTCCTCGTGGTTGCGAAGGGGGACGGGGGATAGAACGAGGCTCATCATAGGAGGGGTCGATAGATATCTCAAATCGATTGATGGAATTGAATAGATAGGTATTTCCTATCGTTATTCAAGCCTGGCTCTTTGCTGCGCTGCGGTGGGGAGCGCGCAGTCCCGATGTTCTACCACGTTGGCTTTTCCGGACCTCTGCGGCATCGTGACGTCAATGAACGTCCTCACCCCCGAGTCCCTGCTGCGCGCGGCTTGCGCGCAAATCGACCGCGCCGACGCCGAAGCCTTGCTGCTCCACGCCCTGCGGCGCGACCGCGCCTGGCTGTTCGCGCATGCCCGCGACCCAGTGCCCGCCGATGTCGCCGAGCGCTTCGACGCCCTGCTGGCGCGGCGCGCGCAGGGCGAGCCGGTGGCCTACCTGACCGGACGCCGCGGCTTCTGGACCCTGGACCTGGCGGTCGGCCCGGCCACGCTGATCCCGCGCGCCGACACCGAGCGCCTGGTGGAACTGGCGCTGGAGCGGCTGGACACGGCGCCGGGCCGCCGCGCCGCCGACCTGGGCACCGGCAGCGGCGCGATCGCGCTGGCGCTGGCCAGCGAGCGGCCGCAGGCGCAGGTACTGGCCACCGACCTGAGCGAAGCGGCGCTGGCGGTGGCGCAAGCCAATGCGCGCACCCACGGCCTGCACAACGTCCGCTTCGCCCACGGCGCCTGGCTGGCGCCGCTGGCCGGGCAGCGCTTCGACCTGATCGCCAGCAACCCGCCGTACATCGCCGCCGGCGACCCGCACCTGGCGCAGGGCGACCTGCGCTACGAACCGGCCAGCGCCCTGGCCTCCGGCGCCGACGGGCTGGACGACATCCGGGTCATCGTCGCCGGCGCATCGGCGCACCTGCTGCCGGGCGGCTGGCTGCTGCTGGAACATGGCTGGGAGCAGGGCGAGGCGGTGCGTGCGCTGCTGACCGCTGCCGGCTTCGCTGCCGTGGCGACCTACCAGGACCTGGAAGCGCGCGACAGGGTCACGCTGGGGCGCTGGCTGGCGGGTTGACGCGATCGCAGGCGCTCGCATCTGCACGCTGGCGCGCGGGCGCCAACCGCGCAAACCGCGCGCGCGAACGCGGCAGGGCCGCGGCTTCCTCGCTAAAATCGGGTTTTTCCGCAGGAACCGCCATGCGCACGCTATATCCCGAGATCGAACCGTTCGACAGCGGCATGCTGCCGGTGGACGCGCGCCACACGCTGTACTACGAACAGTGCGGCAACCCCGAGGGCAAGCCGGTGGTGCTGCTGCACGGCGGGCCGGGTGGCGGTTGCAACGCCAAGATGCGCCGCTTCCACGATCCGGCCAAGTACCGCATCGTGCTGTTCGACCAGCGCGGCTCCGGCCGCTCCACCCCGCATGCGGACCTGGTCGACAACACCACCTGGGATCTGGTGGCCGACATCGAGACGCTGCGCGAAACGCTCGGCATCGAACGCTGGCAGGTGTTCGGCGGCAGCTGGGGCTCGACCCTGGCGCTGGCCTACGCGCAGACCCATCCGCAGCGCGTCACCGAGCTGGTGCTGCGCGGCATCTTCATGCTGCGCCGCTGGGAACTGGAATGGTTCTACCAGGAGGGCGCCAGCCGCCTGTTCCCCGATGCCTGGGAACACTACGTCGCGGCGATCCCGCCGGTGGAGCGCGCCGACCTGATCTCCGCGTTCCATCGCCGCCTCACCAGTGACGACCAGGCCACGCGCCTGGCCGCGGCGCGCGCGTGGAGCGTGTGGGAGGGCGCCACCAGCTTCCTGCACGTGGACGCGGACTTCGTCAGCGGCCACGAGGACGCGCAGTTCGCGCTGGCGTTCGCGCGCATCGAGAACCACTACTTCGTCAATGGCGGCTTCTTCGAGGTGGAAGACCAGTTGCTGCGCGACGCGGGCAGGATCGCCGACATCCCCGGGGTGATCGTGCAGGGGCGCTACGACGTGGTGTGCCCGCTGCAGAGCGCGTGGGAGCTGCACAAGGCCTGGCCGAAGGCGACGCTGCAGATCACGCCGAGCGCCGGCCATTCCGCGTTCGAGGTGGAGAACGTCGACGCCCTGGTGCGCGCCACCGACGCCTTCGCCTGAGGCCGGCAGGCCGTGTGCCGCTTTCGCGGCGCACGGCATGCGGCAACACCCGCACTGCCGGCGTGGATCCGGCCAGGTGGCGAGGTATCGGCCATCGGGGCGCGCTGCGTGTTGCCGTCGTTGCCGGTTGCGGCCTCTGGTTCAACCCTTTCGTTTCGCCGCGTTTGCGCGGTGATACACGCGCTCCACCTCGAACACGCCACCGCGCTGCGTCTCGGCATGGCCTTCGGCGCGGATATGCACCCGCAGGCTGTCCGCATCCTGCGCATCGGTGGTGTAGCGGTAGGACACGCGGATGCCGTTGCTGGTGCTGATTTCCACCACCATGCCGTCGGGATTGTCGTGCAGCAGCGCCTGCACGCCGGGCGCGATCTGCACGCGTGCGCCGGACAGCGGCAGGATCACCACGTCGCTGCTGTCGGGGCGGCCGAACACCACCGATTCGCGGGTGCGGTACAGCAGCAGCGTATCGGTCAACGGCGCGGCGAAGTCCATCTCCGGACGCAGCATCTGCAGCGGACCGCTGGAACGGCGTCCACCGGCTCCACCGCCGGGAGGACCGCCCGGCGGGCCGCCTTCGCCGCCTGGACCGCCCGGGCCGCTGTGGCCGCCACCCGGGCCTTCGCCGTCCGGCGGGGGACCGCCAGCGCCCTTTTGCCGCGGCAGCGCGCGCTCTGCGGCTTTTTCGGCCTGCTTGGCGGCTTTCTTGTTGGCCTTGGCATCGGCCTGCCATTGCGTCGGCGGATCGGTGGCCACCTGTTGCGCGAACGCCGGGACCTGCAGCATCAGCACCAGCAGCAGAAGAGGTGGACAGCGACGGCGAACGGGCACGGCAAACTCCGACTGCGACGAGTCCGGCGATGCTACGGGGCGGCGTTTGCACGCTCTTGCCGTGGTGTGTCGGCGGCGGCCATGCGGCGCGCGCCGGTTCCTTTTCCCGGTGGGATCGTGGCACTTTTCAGGAGGAGGTGGCCGGCGGCGGATTAGGGGCAGGCGAAGTCATGGCAGTGGGCTGCAGTCGGGACTGAAGTCCCTCCCACAAAATGCCGGCCGGTCCGCCGCGACGGGCGAAAGCGCCCTACAGGTAGAGGCCCACGGCTTGCGGTGCCGCCGCGCTGTTGCTGGCGCCACCTGCGGCGCTGGCGGGACGTGGATCCAGCCGTGCCTGGTCGGTTTCGTCGGTCCACACCACGAACGATTCCAGCGTGTTGTAGCCGAAGGTGTTGCTGATCGCCACGTCCGCGGCGTCGCGGCCGCGCGCGATCAGCACCCGGCCAATGCGCGGCAGGTTGTGGCGCGCGTCGAAGGTGTACCACTGGCCGTCCAGGAACGCCTCGAACCAGCCGGAGAAATCCATCGGCGCCGCCGAGGCGGGCACGCCGATATCGCCCAGGTAGCCGGTGCAATAGCGTGCCGGGATGTTCATGCAGCGGCACAGCGCGATCGCCGCGTGGGCGAAGTCGCGGCACACGCCGCGGCCTTCCTGCAGCGCCTGCGCCGCGCTCTTGGTCGGCCGCGCGTGCTGGTAGCCGAATTCGATCTGCGCATGCACGTAGTCGCAGATCGCCTGCACCCGCGCCCAGCCGGTCGGCGCGCTGCCGAACAGGTCCCAGGCCATGCCGCTGAGCAGGTCGGTCTCGCAGTAGCGGCTGCCGAGCAGGTAGACCAGGGTGTCGTCCGGCAATTGCTCCACCGGGGTCTGCGCTGCGTCGTAGCGGTACTGGTCGGGCAGGCCGCTGTCGCGCACCACCGCGTCGGCACGCAGGGTCAGCAGGCCGGCCGGGGCCAGCATGCGCGTGCAGCTGTTGCCGAACTGGTCGCGATAGCCGCGCAGCGGGATCGCCGGTTCGGTCTGCAGCGCGGTGGCCACGACGATGTCGGTGCGGCGGCTGTCGTGGATGTCGAGCATCGCCAGCACCGGGGTCGGCTGCAGGAAACGATAACGGATCTCGTAGCCGAGGCGGATGAGCATGGGGGCAGGGCGTCCGGTGCATGCAGCGAGGGGCGTCCGAATGGACGCAATGCACCGAGAGTGCGCAGCCCGCACTCAGCCCGGTGTGAAGGCAGGCTGCAGCCGATTCAGCATGCTGAGCAAGCGCTGCGCCCATTGCCGCTGGCCGGCTGGATCGGCGATCAGGTCCTGGCGGATCTCCAGCTCCACGTGCGCCAGGCCGCGCGCCTCGGCATGCACCGGGATCGCGTAGTCGGTGGCGTCGCTGACCGAATACGGCTGGTTGTCGCCGACCACCAGGCCCGGCTCGGCGCGCAGCTCGGCCAGCAGTGCGTGCGCGAAGCGCGCATCGCGCTGGTACAGCACGCCGGCATGCCAGGGCCGGGACTGGCCGGCCATCGCCGGGGTGAAGCTGTGCATCGCGATCAGGATGGTGGCCAGGCCGGCGTCGCGGCGCCGGTCCAGTTCCGCGGCGATGCGCGCGTGGTAGGGCGCGAAGATCTCGCGGGCGCGCGCCGCGCGCGCGGCGGCGTCCAGCCCCTGGTTGCCCGGCACCACGGTGCCGTCGCTGACCTCGGCGATCGAACCCGGTGCCGACAGCGGCCGGTTGCAGTCGATCACCAGCCGCGAATAGGTCTGCACGATCGCGAACGCATCCAGCGCCTGCGCCAGTTCGGCAGTGACGCCGGCGATGCCGATATCCCAGCCGATGTGCCGGTCCAGTTCGTGCTGCGGCAGGCCCAGCCCAGCCAGCGCCTGCGGCACCTGCTGTCCGGCATGGTCGGCGATCAGCAGGTAGGGCGAACGGCCCTGCGCCTGGATCACGCGGTAGGGCGGCGGATCGCCTGCGCCGAGCAGGGACGGCGCCGCGTCGGCGCACTCGCTCCGGTCAGCCACGCGGGGTGCCGTCCAACTGGTGTTCGATCATCCACAGCCCGGCCCACAGCTTGGCGTCCAGCTCGTAGCCCTCGCCCATCTTCTGCACCAGCCAGGCCGCGGCGCGCGCGCGCGGCACCGTGTGCACGGTGATGTCCTCGCTGGCGTCGCCGCCGCCGTCGCCGACCTTGCGCAGGCCGCTGGCACGGACGAAGGCGACCTTTTCGCTACTGGCGCCGGAGGAGGTCGGGCCGATCATCAGGACCTCGGCGTGGTCGGCGGTCCAGCCGGTCTCTTCCTCCAGCTCGCGCACCGCCGACACCTCGATCGATTCGCCCGCGTCGATGTCGCCGACCAGACCGGCCGGCATCTCGATGGTGCGCGCCTGCAGCGGCACGCGGAACTGTTCGACGAACAACACCTCGTCGTCCGGTGTCACCGCGACGATGATCGCGGCCAGGCCGCCGGCGTGCACGCGTTCGGAATACTCCCAGGTGCCGCGCACCACCATGCGCTGGTATTTGCCTTCGTAGACGACGCGGGGCGGGGAATCGTGGCGGGTCATGGCTGGCGTTCGCTCTGCTGAGGAGGAAGGAGGTGGGCGCGCGGATCGCGACTGCCCGATGAGCGAAGTGTAGGGCCATCGACGTCGCGACGATGCCATGGCGCCGCGCGCCGTGTTCGCCGAGGCGAGAGTCCCTGGCGCCACGAGCGGCGCGCTACCGCGTCGTCGGGAAGGCGTGCGCGGCGTCGTGCTCGCGCAGCACGTCGATGCTCGCCAACACGCAACTGTTCGCCGCACGCGGCTGGAACGTCGTCGCCACGATGCGGGATCCGGCGGCCGGCGCGGTGCTGGCCTGCACTCAAGTGCTGGTCGGGCCTAGACGTGCAGGACCGCGGCAGCATCGCCGCGGCGATCGACGCAGGCATCGCCCGCTTCGGCGCCATCGACGCGCTGGTCAACAACGCCGGCTTTGGCCTGTTCGGCATGTTCGAGTCCACGCCACGTGTGAAGATCCAGGAGCAGTTCGACGTCAACGTGTTTGGCCTGATGGACGTGACGCGGGCGCTGCTGCCCCATTTCCGTGCACGCGGCGCCGGCGCGCTGGAAGGCTTCTCCGACTCCTTGTCCTGCGAATTGCGCGCGCTGAGCATCGCGATGCGCATCGTAGAGCCAGGCGGCGTCCTGGACACCGGCTCGCCCAGCGCTCGGCGCACACGTCCGGCGCCGCGCCGCCGGAGGCCTATGCCGGCTTCGTGACGCACAGCGCCAAGGTGTTCGAAGGCCTGCGCGCCAAGCGTCTGGCAACCTCGCAGGAGGTGGAGGAGGTGATCTTCCAGGCGACCACTGATGCCGGCCCGCGCCTGCGCTACGTGGCGACCCAGGACATTGTGCCGCTGCTGTCTGCGCGGCGTGGAACGTCCGAGGAGCGTTACATGGCGCTGATGTGGGCGCAGTTTGATCCGGCGGATTGAGCGCAGGCAGCGCTTGGCGTCCTCAACTACAGCTACCGCGACATCAGCGGCGGAGTTAGATCTACTTCAAAGTTAAGTGTGATGGATGTCAAAAATAAATACGCGCCATTCATGGACTATTAAAGGGCCGTTCAGGCATAACTTATCAGTGAAAGGACGCATATGAAGGCTTTGATACGCGCCGCGATCGCGGTCGTCGTTTTCCTGCCCTGCTGTGCAATAGCGCAGAACACTCTCCCCACCGTGCAGGTCACCGCTACCACCTCGGATGGTTGGTCTGTGTCATGTCGCGGGCAGGCATGCCAAGGGATCATGGTTGCGAATAGCGGCGGGACCATCAAGTACAACCAGCCGCCAATGGAAGGCAGTGGCGGCGGCGTGGTCAATGTGACTAAGTTCGAATTCTGCCAGATCGTCAAGACGCAGCAACCCGCCAACTGCAACACCGCCTCTCCACCACCCTCTCCTTTGCTCCCCGTTACCGGCAGGCCCGCCTGGCAGCCAAATGGCTGCGGTGTGGGTGGTTGGAGCAATACGTTGGCTAGCGCCGTCGCAGGGTATGTAGCGGGCGCCAACTATTCAGGGAATCTCGACGCCCCGTCGTCCTCCGGTGTCAGTTTCTTGAATGCATGCAACCAGCATGACCGCTGCTATGCGATGCAGGCAGGTAAAGTCAGCTGCGATGCGACATTCTCGGCATCGATGCTTACAGCCTGCAACGGTGATGCGGTGTGCACCGGTTGGGCCAACCTTTATGCGGGTGTTGTGCAGACGTCGAATACTGCGACCGATGCGTACAACAGCAATTTCGCCGATCGAAACTGTGCACAATTTGCGGCGGACATGCGCGCGAACGGCTGCTTCTAAGGAGAGCATCATGAAGACACTATTCAGCGCAACTGCAATCGCACTGATGCTCGCTGCGTGTAATCCGCAGCCGGCAACGCAACAGCAAGCCGCAGAGCCGGCGGCGCTCCCGACGGCGCCGGCTACGGGCGCGAGCGTACCCAGCGCGGGACACGTCAAGGTGCCTAGTCGCTACGCGCTTCAACCGAACGAGCAGATGCCATTGGTTCAAAGCTGGGAAACCTATCTGGCTAGCTTATCGGTGGAGGATCGCCAATACGTCGCATCTTTCAATGCGAAATATGCCGGCGCGCTGGAGTTCGCCTCGCCCGATGAGCTGCAGCGAATGGCCGCGCTGGGTATTCCTTTGCCCTCGGAGATTCTGGAGAGCAGGAAGTTTACGGATAGCGAGCTCAAAGCCATGGCGAGCTCGGGCAACATCAAGGCGCAGATGCTCTATGCAGATCGAGCGATCACCTCGGCGAGTGCTGCACCGGCGGCGGCCAAGGACTCCAGCTCCGGCACCAGTCCTGCGCTCGACGCCATTTTGCTTGCGGCCAAGGTGGCGCAGTCCGATCCCAGTCCCTTCGGTGCCTATCTCGACGGGCGGGCGCGCTACGAGCTGGGCGTGGATCGGGCCCCGGAGTACATGGCCGGCGCCCTGGTGGCCGCACAGCAGCGCGGTGACACCCGTGCCACAGCGATGCTCAACACGTTCTCGCAGAACAACCCGGAAATGAGAGCATCCACCGTAAACAGTGTCGCGCAGAGCTTGAGCGTTCAGCCCAAGCAGTGAGGTCGGCAGGCCCTGCCGTTTTTAGGCAGGGCCTGCTTTGGGCTTCGGGGTCTACTCGCCGACCGTCGCCAACCCCGCCGCCTGCAGCAGGCGGCGCCGGGTCAGCGGGCCGAAGCGCAGCGCTTCGCACAGGCCGTGCAGCATGTCGGCGTCGGCCTGGCCGCGGGCGAAGCCGGGTGCGGCCGAATGCAGCGGCGCATCCAGCGCGATGGTGGCCAGTTGCCGCCACAGCAGCGCGTGCTCGCGCTGCTCGCGCAGGCGCACCGCCATCTGCGCCGCGCCGCGCAGGCGCAGGAACGCCACTTCGTCGATCCGCGCCAGCAGCGTGTCCAGGTCGCCGAAATGCGCCAGCAGGATCGCCGCGGACTTGGCGCCGATGCCGGTGACGCCGGGAATGTTGTCGATCGCGTCGCCGGTCAGCGCCAGGTAGTCGGCGATCTGGTGCGCGTGCACGCCATGCCGCGCCTTGACCCCGGCCATGCCCCAGCGCTGGCCGCGCGCGTAGTCCCACTGTTGGTCGAGGTCGAGCAGCAGCAATTGCGACAGGTCCTTGTCGGCGGAGACGATCACGCCGTGGAAGCCGCCGCCGCGCATGCTGTGCAGGGCGCTGCCGATCAGGTCGTCGGCCTCGTAGTCGTGATGCGCCAGCACGCCCAGGCCGAGCGCCGCACACAGCGCCTTGCAGTGCGCGAACTGGCGCCGCAGCGCGTCCGGCGCCGGCGCGCGGTTGGCCTTGTAGGCCGGATACAGGCGATTGCGGAAGCAGCTGTCCAGCGCTTCGTCGAAGGCGATCGCGATGTGTTGCGGGCGCTCGCGTTCGAGCAGGTCGAGCAGGAAGCGGGCGAAGCCGTGCACCGCGTTGGTCGGCCAGCCCTGCGCGTCCTGGAACTCGTCGGGAATCGAGTGCCAGGCGCGGAACACGTACAGGCTGGCATCGACCAGATACAGCGGCCGCGTCGGCACCGCTGCGTTCACGGCGTCCAATCGCTCAGCAGCTGCTGCGGATCCGGGCGCTCGCGCTCCGGCGCCTGCACGCGCGGCGTGCCGATATGGATGAAACCGGCGATGCGCTCGTTCTCGGCCAGGCCCAGCCGCGCCGCCACCGCGTCGTCGTAGGCCATCCAGGCGGTCAGCCACTGCGCGCCGAAGCCGTAGGCCTGCGCCGCCTGCAGAAGCGCGAAGCAGACCGAGCCGGCGGTCAGCCATTGCTCGATCTCCGGCACTTTCGCCTCGCGCTGCAGCCGCGCGATCACCGCGATCGCCAGCGGCGCGTGCGCGAAGCGTTCGCGATCCTTCTCCACCGCGGCGGGCGGGGCGGCCGGGTCGCGCTGCAGCGTGCGCTCGGCCAGGAAGTCGCCCAGCGCCAGGCGCGCCTGGCCGGCGATGCGCAGGAACCGGAACGGCACCAGCTTGCCGTGATCGGGCACGCGCACCGCCGAGCGCAGCATCGCCAGCAGGGTTGCCGCGTCGGGTCCGGGCTCGCCCAATTGCTTGGATGGCACCGAGCGGCGCTCATCCAGCGCTTGCAGCGAATGAAGTGTGCGCATAGTCTCGATTCCGTGGGGCGGGCGCCGAATTATAGTCGCGTGCCCAAAAGCGGCAGCGGATGCCGCGGTTACACGGAGAGTCAAGCTTCATCCTCGATCTGCCGCTAACTTCCGAATTGACATCGGTCTCACTTGCGCTTGCGTATCACACTGCCATGACAATCGCCGAATATGCCGAGGAGCTGCTGCCCAGCCGCAACTCGGACCTGCTCGACCAGGTCCGGGACGTGGTGTCGGTGCCGCTCGCCGAGGCGTTCGGCGACGTGCTGGACGTGCTCGCCGATGCGCTGTTCCGCATGGCCGAGCGCGCCGGGCCGACCCAGAACGACTATTTCGAGGCGATCCAGCTGCTGCGGCAGCAGCGCGAGCCGATCGCGGCACGCTTCCGCGGCCACCTGGCGCAGGCCTGGCAGGCGCTGGAAGCCGGCCGCCCGCTATCGGTGGAGCGCACCCTGGCGCGCGAGCGCGGCGACCTGAGCCTGGTTTCCGAACAGGAACTGGACGTGCGCCTGGCGGTGCGCAACCTGGCCGGCGCGATCCAGCACCGCTGGCGCCCGGAACTGATGCGGCTCAACCGGTTCCTCGGCTTCATCGCCGGCGGCCAGCGCATCGATGCCGACAACAACCCGTTCGGCCCCGAACACGTCGGCGCGGCGGTGTATGCGGCGCTGCACGGGCTGGTGCTGGCGCCGCAGGTGCAACTGGCGATCGTCAAGATCTGCGAGCAGGAACTGCAGGAGCGGGTCGGCGAGCTGTATGCGCGGCTGGAGCAGCGCCTGGACCAGGTCGCGCGGGCGCGTTCGCTGCCGCAGGGGCGCGCCCGCCGCCGCGCGATCCCGCGCAACGGCGCCAGCGGCGACGATGCGGCGCCGGACTGGATCAGCCGGTTCTTCGAAAGCTGGCATGCCGCCGCGCCGCTGTCGGCCGCGCAGCGCCGTGCCGCGCGGGTGCTGGACGCGCACGCCCGCGACGAGCAGGAGGTGCTGCCGCCGGCGTTGCGCGCCTTGCTGCAGGAGGCGCAGCCGGCCGCGCCGGACCCGGGCGACGATGCGCGCCGCAGCCTGTCGCCGCGCGAACTGCTGTCGGTGCTGTCGCTGCTGCAGACCACGCCGCTGGCCGGCTTCGCCGCGATCGCCGAACACGGCCAATCGCTGGCGCAGGGGCTGCGCCGGCAGGTGGTGGCGACCGGCGCGTCGCTGGGCCTGGATCCGGCCAGCACGCGCCTGGAGCCGGCCGATGCGGACACGCTGGACCTGGTCGCGCTGCTGTTCGAGGTCATGCTCGAGGAGTGCGTGCTGCAACCGGCGCAACGCGAACTGCTCGGACAGATGCTGGTGCCGCTGGCCAAGGTGGCGCTGATCGACGGCCGCCTGTTCGTGCGCGACGGGCATCCGGCGCGGCGCCTGCTCAATCTGCTCGCAGACGCGTGCGACGGCAATGCCGGCGAGAGCGCGATCGAGCAGGTGCTGCAGGCGCAGGCGCAGGCGGTGGTGGAACGGGTGGTGAGCGATTTCGACGAGCACCTGGCGGTGTTCCTGACCCTGGAGGCGGAATTCGCCAGCGCCTACGAGCAGTACCGGCGCCGGGTGGAGATCGCCGAGCGCCGCGCGGCCGAACTGCAGCGCGCCGAGGAACGCCGCGACAAGGCGCGGCGCCTGGCCGCACAGGCCGTGGAGGAGCGCGTGCAGGGCACTGCGGACGGCATGGCCTTGCCGACGCCGATCGACACCTTCCTGCGCCAGCCGTGGTGCCAATACGTGCAGCAGTCGGCGCTGCGCGACGACGGCCATGGCGCGGCAGTCAGCGCGGCACTGGCGCTCGGCGACGCGGTGCTGGCGCAATGCCGCCAGGCGCAGACCGGCGGTGGCGTGCCGGCGGGCGGCTGGCTGCAGCCGCAGCGCGCCGACCTGCTGCGGCTGTGGACCAGTGTCGGCCTGGATGCGGCCGCCGCCGAGGCCGCCTGGCTGGGCCTGCAGGCGGCCCTGGACGACGTGGCGCATGCGCGCCCGCTGCAGGCGCCGGCACCTGCGCCCGCGGTGGTCGCTGCCGAGACGCCGGCAGCCGAGACCGTGCCGGCCTTGCCCGAGCCGGCGCAGGCGACCGATTTCGACCACACCACCGCCGAGTACTTCCGCACCCTGGCGATGGGGACCTGGCTGGACTTCGTCGATCGCGAAGGACGCGTGCAGCCGGGCAAGTTGTCCTGGGTCAGCCCGATCTCGTCGCGGCTGATGTTCGTCAACCGCCGCGGCGGCCGCCTGTGCGTGGCCTCGCCGGAAGCGCTGGCGATGATGGTGCAGCTGGATCGCTTGCGCCTGCATCGCGACGACGATGCGTTCTACAGCGCGATGCAGGGGGCGGTGGACCGGTTGGATCGGGTCGCGGTCGCGGCCTGAACGCGCCGCGACAGGCGACGGTTTCGCACGGTCTTGCAGGTGGCGTTACGCAAGGACCGCCTAGGATGACGGACGAGGTCACGTTCCGGAGCGAAAAATGTGTAGCGCGTCACGGTTGATGTTCAGATACCTTGCCTACCATGCAGAGGCGGAAACAGGGGCCGCGTCCGTTCGACTTCCTTTCACTCCTTTCCTGGCGCCGCTCGCGGCGCGGAGCCTTCGCGCATGAGTTTCAGCCCCAGTTCGCCGCACGCACATCCCGCGCGCGACCCGCATCTGTTGATGCAGGCGCGCGACGGCATGCTGCCGGTGCTGGGGCAGGCGTTCGCCGCCGCGCTGGCGCATTTCGACGACGTCCTGTTCGATCGCGCCGAGGGTGCCGGCGCCTCGCAGCTGCTGTTCCTGGACGGCATGCGCGAACTGCGCCGCCGCCGCGACGAAATCGCGCAGCGCTTCCGCGCGCAACTGGACCAGGCCTGGCAGGCGCTGGAGGCCGGCGCGCCGCTGTCGGCCGAAGTGGCGCTGGCCGGTTACGGCCAGGGCCTGAGCCTGGTGTCCGAACACGAGCTGGAATCGCGGCTGGCGGTGCGCAACCTGGCCAGCGTGCTGCTGCGCGAATGGAAACCGGTGCTCAGCCGCATCGACCGCCGCCTGGGCTGGATCGCCGGCGGCCTGGAACTGGACGCCGATACCAATCCGGTCGGCCCCGAACACATCGGCGTGGCGGTGCATGCCGCGTTCTCGACCAGCGATTTCGCCCCGGAAGTGCGGCTGGTGCTGATCAAGCTGTGCGAGCGCGACCTCACCGGCGGCATCGGCAAGCTCTACCAGGAGCTGGACGACAGCCTGGCGCGGGCCGGGGTGATGCCGGAAATCTCGCGGCCGCGCCCGCCACCGCCGCGGCGCGCGCCGCCGCCGGAAGAGCGCCAGGCACGCGGCGACAATCCCGGGTTCGGCGAGGACGGCGGCGTTGCAGGCGAGGCGGGCGAGTACGACGAGCAGTACGCGCCGGCCTGGGCCAGCCGCTTCGTCAACCGCTGGGCCGAGAGCCGCAGCCGCCTGCAGGCCGCCGACGGCTATGCCGAGGCCGGCGCCAACCTGCCCGGCGGCAGCCAGGGCGTGTTGCTGGAGGCGCTGCACGAACTGCTGCAGCAGACCCGCAGCGTGCGCGAGAACGCCACCTCCGCGGCCACCGCCGCGGTCGGCCAGCAGCGGCCGCTGAGCCAGCGCGAGATGCTGTCGGTGCTGTCGCTGCTGCAGGCCACGCCCAGCGCCACGCTGCGCGCGGCGATCGGCGACGATGGCGAATCGCTGGCGCAGCGGCTCAAGAGCGAGGTGCTGTCCAACGCCACCCAGTTCGGCGTGGACCCGGCGCACGCGCGGCTGGATCCGGTCGACGAGGACGCGATCGACCTGGTCGGCATGCTGTTCGATGTGATGCTCGACGAGCGCGACCTGGAAGGACGCTCGCGCGAGCTGATCGGGCGCCTGGTGGTGCCGTTCGTCAAGGTCGCACTGCTGGACCGGCGCATGTTCGTGCAGAAGACCCATCCGGCGCGGCGCCTGCTCAACTCGCTGGCCGAGGCCTGCGAAGGCAATACCGGCGAGAGCCCGGCCGAGCGCGTGCTGATGGGCAAGGTCGAGGAGATCATCGAGCGGCTGGTCGCCGAGTTCAACGAGAACCTGGCGATCTTCCTGACCCTGGAAGAGGAATTCCGCGATTTCCTGGCCCAGCACCGGCGCCGGATCGAGATCGCCGAGCGCCGCGCCGCCGAGACCCAGCGCGGCCAGGAAAAGCTGGAACTGGCCCGGCAGCGCGCCGAGGCCGAACTGCAGGTGCGCCTGCAGGACCGGCAGCTGCCGCGGGCGCTGGACGACTTCCTGCGCCAGCCGTGGCATCACCACCTGACCATGGCGGTGCTGCGCGAGGGCGAGGACGGCGCCGGCGTGCGCGATGCGTTGGCGCTGGCCGACGGCCTGCTCGAGGAAGTGGCCGAGGCGCAGCGGCACATCGTCGGCAAGCCCTGGCTGCAGGCCTGGCAGGGGCAGTTGACCAAGGTCTTCGCCAGCGTGGGCCTGCATGCCGAGGCCGCCGTTTCGGCGATCAACGTGCTGCACGACACGCTGCAGGCGGTGGCCGAACTGCGCCCGGAACTGGAGCGCCCGCTGCCGGAACTGCCCCAGGTGGCGCTGCCGCAGCCGCCGGTGCAGGAAGCGCAGCCGGTGGAACTGGCCACGCCTGAAACCGTGGACGACTTCGACAACGCCGACGCCGACCGCTTCCGCAAGATGGCGATTGGCACCTGGCTGGATTTCATCGACCGCGACGGCAAGGTGCAGACCGGCAAGCTGTCGTGGGTGAGCCCGATCTCGGCGCGGCTGCTGTTCGTCAACCGCCGCGGCGTGCGCTTCTGCGTGGCCTCGCCGGAAGAATTGGCGGTGATGGTGCGGCTGGGGCGGCTGCGCAGCCACGTCAACGACGGCGCCTTCGACAGCGCGATGCAAGGCGTCATCGACCGGCTCGACCCGCAGAACGCGACGCTGCATTGAGCGCCGCGGGCCACGTGGCGGATGGATGCCTTCTCGTCGCCTCACCTAGCTCGGCGCGCCGTGCCTGCCCTTGCAGGAGCGGCTTCAGCCGCGACCGAAGCTCTGCTGGTAACGCCCGGTCGCGGCTGAAGCCGCTCCTGCAAAAAACCGTGGATGAACCAGCCACCCGGCGCTGCCATCGCCGCGCGGACCCTGTAGCATCGGCGCCGACTAGGCGGGCAACGCACGGGGAATCGCATGGCAGTGCAGGTGCTGGTGGTGAAGGAGTCGGCGCACGGCGAGCGCCGCGTGGCGGCGACGCCGGAGACGGTGAAGAAGCTGGTCGCGCTCGGCGCGCAGGTGCATGTCGAACCCGGTGCCGGCGTGTCCGCCGGTTTCGTCGATGCGGCCTATCTTGCCGCCGGCGCGCAGCTGGCCGATGCCGCGACACCCGCGCAGGCCGATCTGGTGCTGTGCGTGCAGCCGCTGCCGGCCGTCGCGCTGAGCCAGCTCAAGCCCGCCGCCAGCGTGGTCGGCATCCTGCAGCCGCAGGCCGACCCGGCGCGCGCCGAGGCGATGCAGGCGCGTGAACTGGTCGCCTTCCCGCTGGAACGGTTGCCGCGCACCACCCGCGCGCAGGCCATGGACGTGCTCAGTTCGCAGGCCGGCATGGCCGGTTACAAGGCCACCCTGATCGCCGCGCAGCTGGCGCCGCGCTTTTTCCCGATGCTGACCACCGCGGCCGGCACCATCCGCCCGTCCAAGGTGCTGATCGTCGGCGCCGGCGTCGCCGGCCTGCAGGCCATCGCCACCGCCAAGCGCCTGGGCGCGCAGGTCGAGGGCTTCGACGTGCGGCCGGAGACGCGCGAGCAGATCGAGTCGTTGGGCGGCAAGTTCCTCGACCTGGGAGTCAGCGCAGCGGGCGAGGGCGGCTATGCGCGGCAGCTGACCGACGAGGAGCGCGCCGAGCAGCAGCGGCGCCTGGCCGAGCACCTGAAAAGCATCGACGTGGTGGTCTGCACCGCCGCGGTGCCCGGGCGTCCGGCGCCGAAGATCCTCAGCGCGGCGATGGTCGAGGGCATGAAGCCGGGCAGCGTGGTGGTGGACCTGGCCGCCGAGACCGGCGGCAACTGCGAGCTGACCCGTCCCGGCGAGACCATCGAGCACGCCGGCGTGATCGTCGCCGGCCCGCTCGACCTGGCCAGCATGGGCGCGGTGCACGCCAGCGAGATGTATGCACGCAACGTCTACAACTTCGTCGCGCTGTTCCTGAAGGACGGCGCGATCGCCTACGACTGGGACGACGAGTTGCTGGCCAAGACGCGCTGGACCGGCTGATCGCGGCATTTTGATCGCGGCATCGTCGGCCGCACGCAGGCTGTTGCCGGCGCTGTCGGAGTTGGCGACGCGGCAGGCGCAGCAAGCGACCTGTGGGAGCGACTTCAGGGCACCTCTAACGGCCCCAAAAAACAGGTCGATGCACTTGCGAGCCGCAGATGCGCCCAGTCTGCAGGCCCCCGCATCGATGCGTACGAGATGCCGTGAAGTACCAGAGCCGCATTGGGAATGGGTCCCGGCGGCGTTGCGTGCGGGTTTCCTATGGATGCCTTGGCATCGCGGCCATTTCGTCCTCCTGTCGCGGCTGAAGCCGCTCCTGCAACATGCGCGTCGTGTTCTTGTAGGAGCGGCTTCAGCCGCGACAGGAAAACGCCACGCCATCGACACGCGCAACGTGCAGCTTCCTGGCTGAAGTTGTTAGAGGGGCCCTTCAGTTGCGGCGGGGCTACCGGTAAAGCGCGTCGCGACTGAAGTCGCTCCCACAACAATCCGCCAGCTGCCAATGCCCGAGCGAAGCTTCCGGGTCGACTTGCTTCAGCATTTTCGACCCGGGCAATGCGCGCTATCGTCCCGGTTTTATGGCGGCCGATTCGATCGGCCGCAGCCTTGTTCGCTCTTCGTTCTTGTCACACGATCGATCCCGCGATCAGTCTGCGGCCGCGGCGATCGCGCCTGGACGGCGTCGAAAAAATCCCGCAGCCGCCTTGGCGCGCTTGCGATGCGGTCACCTCGAACCCGGCGCAGGCTTGGTGTCCTGGCTCGCGTTGGCCTTGATCCAGGCGTCGCGCTGCTGCGGGGTCATCGCTTCCCAGCGATCGCGCAGCGCCTTGCGTTGCTCCGGCGGCAGCGCGCGCATGCGTTCGAACAGCACCCGTGCCTCTTCGCGCTGCTGCGGACTCATGTCCTCGTAGCGGCGTGCGCCCTTGCGCGCGCGTTCGCGCTGCTCGGGGGTCATGCTCTGCCAGCGCTGCGCGTGCTCGAACATCCTGCGCCGCTGCTGCGGCGCGTCGTTCCAGCGCTGGCGCATCGGCGCGATCAGCAGTTCGCGTTGCTGCGCGCTCAGGTGCTCCCAGTCCGGCAGCGGCGGACCCGCATCGGCGTCGGCATCCGACGGCGGCGGTGGCGGTGGCGGCGCGGCGAGCGTCGCCAACGGAGTGGCGCCGGCCAGCAGGGCCAGCGCCAGGGACATGCGGATCAGGCGCTTCATCGTGTTCATTCCATCGCCAGTGAAGTGTCGGAACCCAGCCACAGGTACAGGTCGGGGTTTTCGTCGAGCAGGCCGGCCACGGCATCGTCGCTGTCGCCTTGCGCGGCGGCGCTCGCCGATGCTGCGGCCGCGGCGGGAACGCCGGCGACGCTCGCCGCCGGGACCGCGACGGGCAGCGCCGGGCGCAGCAGCAGATGCATGCCGAAGGTGGCGCCGAGCAGGGCCGGCGCCGCCGCCAGCAGCCAGCCCCAGCGCCGCGCCGGTGCGGCACGGGGGCGGCTGGCGTCGCGGCGTGCGGCGCGCAGTCGCGCCAGGGTCGCTGCCGGCAACGCCTGCAGCGAGGCCTGGTGCGCGCGGCGCATCTGCGCGTCGAACGCGGCCGATTGTGTGGTGTCGGGTTTCACCGGACGTCCTCCAGAAGTTTCTGCAACGCCTCGCGGGCGCGCGACAGATGGGTCTTGACCGAGCCTTCGGAGCAGCCCATCGCGCGTGCGGTGGTGGCCACGTCCAGCTCCTCGAGCACGCGCAGGGTGAAGGCCTCGCGCTGCCGCGCCGGCAGCGCGCGCAACGCCGCGACCAGCCGCGCATGCGTCTGCCGCTGCTCGTGGCGCTGCGCCGGGGTCGGGCCTTCGTCGGCCCAGTCCGGCTGGCTGTCCTCGTCGCGTTCGCTGGCCGGCGCCCAGAAGCGCAAGCGGAAGCCGCGGCGGCGCTGCAGGTCGATGATGCGCCGGCGCAGGATGCTCCAGAACAGCGGGGTCCATTCCTGCGCCGGCCGCTCGCGGTAGGCGAGCAGCTTGATCATCGCGTCCTGCACCGCATCCAGCGCATCCTCGCGCTGGCGCAGGCCGGCCTCGGCGAAGCGGAACGCGCGCGGGCCGATCTCGGCCAGGAACGCGTCCAGCGACGCCGGCAGCGGACGCGCGGGGGCGTCGCTGTCGAGGTCGGCGGTCGGGGGTTCGAGGGCGGGCGTGCTCACCAGCACAGCTTAGCTTCCTGGCGCGGAGATACCGTGGATAACGCATCGCCGCCGCCGGCGTTGACCTGGCGCCCGCTCGGTTCGCCACCGCTCGCCGCCCCTGCCGCCATCGCCCACCGATTCAGCACCCGGTTATGATTGCGGCGGTCGGGCGCGGCGCCCGGGAGAAGCGGAATGAGCGACGGTTTCGTGGCCTTGTACATCTTCATGCTGGCGGCCATCGCCGGGCATGTGATCATCTCGCGGGTGCCGGTGATCCTGCACACCCCGCTGATGTCCGGTTCCAACTTCATCCACGGCATCGTGCTGATCGGCGCGATGGTGGTGCTCGGCCACGCCGACACCACGCTGGAGAAGGCGGTGGGCTTCCTCGCGGTGCTGCTCGGCGCCGGCAACGCCGCCGGCGGCTACGTGGTCACCGAGCGCATGCTGGAGATGTTCAAGAGTTCCAAGAAGCCCGGAGACAAGCCATGAGCGCCGCGCGCTCGCTGGGTCCCAGGGCCTGGTTCCAGATGCTCAGCTACCTGCAGTATCCGGCGATGGTCGCGACCGCGATCTACGCCGCCCGGCCGCTGTTCAATGGCATGGCTGGCGCCCTCGACGACTGGAACTATGCGCTGCTGTATGCCGGCGTGGGCGTGGGCCTGTCCTCGCTGCAGGATCCCGCCCGTACCCAGAACAAGATTTCGCGCAAGGTGTGGCAGGACCCGCGCAAGGGGCGGCTGATGCTGATGCTGCTTTCGATCGAGGCGCTGCTGCCGATCGTGATCGGCCTGGTCGGCGTCTACCTGGCCAGTTCCACTGCACTGAACCAGCTGTCGCTGGGCCTGGTCGCGTTCGGGCTTGGGATGGTCGGGCTGCTGAAGACCGCGATCGAGATGTTCGAGCACCATCGCCTGGATCGTCAGCCGGTTGCCGCGGCGCCGCTGGCAGGGGAACCCGCATGAGCACCGCCGACGCCCTGTCCTGGCTGGTCAAGGCCAGCTACCTGGTGGCCGCCACCCTGTTCCTGCTCGGCCTGCAGCGCATGGCCTCGCCCAAGACCGCGCGCAGCGGCATCCACTGGGCCGGCTTCGGCATGCTGCTGGCGACCGCGGCGACGTTCCTGCTGCCCGGCCTGCACAACCTGACCCTGATCCTGCTGGCGATCGTGATCGGCACCGGCGCGGCGTGGATTTCGGCCAAGAAGGTCGCCATCACCGACATGCCGCAGATGGTCGCGCTGTACAACGGCATGGGCGGCGGCTCGGCCGCGGCGATCGGCGCGGTGGAACTGCTGCGCTTCTCGTTCCTGGCGCACCGCGACACCTCGCACTGGAGCGAGAGCGCGATCGCCGCACTGGCCGCGCGCCAACCCGACGCGACCACGCTGGCACTGGCCATCGTTGGCTCGGCGATCGGCGCGATCTCGCTGTCCGGCTCGATCATCGCCTGGGCCAAGCTCGACGGGCGGCTGGACAAGCGCGTCACCTTCCCCGGCCAGCAGGCGTTCAACCTGCTGGTGTTCGTGGCGATGCTGGGCCTGGGGGCCTGGGCCGCGATCGGGCTCAGCCCGGTGGCGATCGTCGCGTTCTTCGCGGTCGCGCTGGCGCTGGGCGTGCTGATGACGCTGCCGATCGGCGGCGCCGACATGCCGGTGGTGATCTCGCTGTACAACGCCTTCACCGGCCTGGCGGTGGCCTTCGAGGGCTACGTGCTCGGCAACGAGGCGCTGATCATCGCCGGCATGATGGTCGGCGCGGCCGGCATCCTGCTGACCCGGCTGATGGCCAAGGCGATGAACCGACCGATCAGCGGCGTGCTGTTCTCCAACTTCGGCGGCGGCGGCCAGGCGCAGGAGATCAGCGGTGCGCAGAAGCCGATCGAGGCCGGCGACGTGGCGGCGATGATGGCCTATGCCGAGCGCGTGGTGATCGTGCCCGGCTACGGCATGGCGGTGGCGCAGGCGCAGCACAAGATCTGGGAGCTGGCGCAGCGGCTGATCGAGCGCGGAGTCAAGGTCAAGTTCGCGATCCACCCGGTGGCCGGGCGCATGCCCGGGCACATGAACGTGCTGCTGGCCGAGGCCGGCGTGCCCTACGACCTGATCGCCGACATGGACGACATCAATCCCGAATTCCCCAGCACCGACGTGTCGCTGGTGATCGGCGCCAACGACGTGGTCAACCCGGTGGCCAAGACCGATCCGGCCAGCCCGATCTACGGCATGCCGATCCTGGACGTGGTCGATTCGAAAAACGTCATCGTGATCAAGCGCGGCAAGGGCACCGGCTTTGCCGGGATCGAGAACGCGCTGTTCTACGCCGACAACACGCGCATGCTGTACGGCGACGGCGCCGAGGCGGCCAGCGCGCTGGTCAGCGAATTGAAGGCGTTGGACGGCGGGCATTGAGCCGGCGCCGGTGATTGGCGCCCGTGGAATCTGTCGCGGCTGAAGCCGCTCCTACAAGCGGGGCGGGACTCTCGTAGGAGCGGCTTCAGCCGCGACCATGTCCCCTCAACGCGCGCTGAAATAGGCCACGACCAGGCCGATGCCCAGCCACAGCACGTCGCCGGGGCGATTGGCCAGCACGCTCAGCGTCCACGCGTAGTGCGCGCCCAGTTTCAGCGACGAATCCCAGGTATCCAGGCCCAGCCAGGCGCCCACGTGCGCGGCGGCGATGCCCCAGTTGGCGGCGACGATCACCAGCGCGGTGGCGAGCACCGCCACGACGGTGCGCAGCCTGCCGCGCGGCAGCGTGCCCAGGCGCAGCATCCAGGCGATCTCCAGCGCCACCAGCACCGCCATCCAGCCGGATTGGCGACCCAGGCTCAGCGCGACCAGCATCCAGGCGATCAGGGCGGTGAAACAGCCCAGGCAGAGCAGCAAGGGCCAGAGCCAGTGCGACGTCCTGGCCGGCGTGGAAGAGGGCGGCATGCGAGGTTCCCGGAGAATCCGCACAGGATACCCTTCGCCGCGTTCCCCGCGCACTCGGATAAACTGCACGACTTGCACCGGCGGGGCCAGCCCCCATATCGCCCCCATGTACTCACGCAGCAGCGAACCTGTCCAATTCGAACGCGATTGCGCGGCGGTGATGGTGCCGCAAGGCGACGCGGTCACCCTGCCGGCCGGCAGCTACGGCTACATCACCCAGGCGCTGGGCGGCAGCTACACGGTGTTCGTGGAAGGCAACCTGTTCCGCATCGCCGGCAAGGACGGCGATGCGATCGGCAAGGAGCCGCCGCCGGGCCTGGACCTGCCCGACGACGCCAGCGACGAGCAGGTCGAGGCGCTGATCTGGCAACAGCTGCGCACCTGCTTCGATCCGGAGATCCCGTTCAACATTGTCGATCTGGGCCTGGTCTACGAGGTCGGCGTGCAGCATCGCGACGATGGCCAGCGCGCGGTCGAGGTGAAGATGACGCTGACCGCGCCGGGCTGCGGCATGGGCGAGATCCTGGTCGACGACGTGCGCAGCAAGCTGGAGCTGATTCCGACCATCGCCGAGGCCGATGTCGAACTGGTGTTCGATCCGCCGTGGGGCCGGCATATGATGTCCGAGGCCGCGCGCCTGGAAACCGGCATGCTCTGACCCGCGCGACTGCGTGACCGGGGTCGGGACAAGGCGCCGCCGCTGCGTTCGGATGACGCAGCGGCACGGCCGTCCCTCGACTACCACAGGAAACCCCGGTGTCCGCTACCGAGCCGTCTTCGCAGTTCCGCCTGATCCCGTCCACGACCGCCCGCAGCGCCGAGGCGCGCGCGCAGATCCTCGCCGCGCCGGGCTTCGGCAACTATTTCACCGACCACATGGTCGCCATCGAATGGGACCGCGAGCAGGGCTGGCACGATGCCCAGGTCCGCGCCTACGGCCCGCTGGCGCTGGATCCGGCCGCCTCGGTGCTGCACTACGGGCAGGAGATCTTCGAGGGCATCAAGGCCTACCGCCATGCCGACGGTTCGATCTGGACCTTCCGCCCGGAGGCCAACGGCAAGCGCCTGCAGCGCTCGGCGCAGCGCCTGGCGCTGCCGGAGCTGCCGGTGGAGCTGTTCGTGGAATCGCTGCGCCAGCTGATCGCGGTGGATGCCGCGTGGGTGCCGTCGGCGCCGGAGACCAGCCTGTATTTCCGTCCCTTCATGATCGCCAACGAGGCGTTCCTGGGCGTGCGTGCGGCGCAGAAGGCCGGCTACTACGTCATCGCCAGTCCGGCTGGCGCCTACTTCGCCAAGGGCGTGGCGCCGGTGGCGATCTGGCTGTCCACCGACTATGCGCGCGCGGCCAAGGGCGGCACCGGCGCGGCCAAGTGCGGCGGCAACTACGCCGCCTCGCTGCTGCCGCAACAGCAGGCGCAGGCGCAGGGCTGCTCGCAGGTGCTGTTCCTGGATCCGGTCGAGGGCAAATACCTGGAAGAGCTGGGCGGCATGAACGTGTTCCTGGTGATGCGCGACGGCAGCCTGGTCACGCCGGCGCTGTCCGGCAGCATCCTCGAGGGCATCACCCGCGACAGCATCCTGCAGTTGGCGCGCGATCGCGGCATGCAGGTGGTCGAGCGCCAGGTGACCATCGACGAGTGGCGCGACGGCGTGGCCTCCGGCGCGATCGCCGAGATCTTCGCCTGCGGCACCGCGGCGGTGGTGACGCCGATCGGGCAGCTGAAGGGCAAGGATTTCGCGGTCGGCGACCTGACTGCGCCGGCCGGCCCGGTGACCCTGTCGCTGCGCCAGGAACTGACCGACATCCAGTACGGCCGCGTGGCCGACCGCCACGGCTGGCTGGTGCGGCTGGGCTGAGTCCAGGCGTCGCGCCCGCCGGCACTGCTGGCGGGCGCGGACCGGGCGTGGCGCAGGCTGCGCCCGACGTCGATTCCGCGGAACGTCGTTCGTTCCCGAAGACGCCATGGGGGGCCTGTCAGGCCTGACCCGGCGCTCGCCCGGCTGGCGCGGTCGCGCACGGCCGCAGGGCTTCCCCAATGCGCGCCGCAACCCGGCGCTACCGCTTGGCGGGCGCTCGCTGCCCCTGCCGCTGTCCAGCGGACCTGCTTTTTTGCCGATGGGCGGCTGTCCGCATTGGCGCGTGACCACACCGCGCTGCGCAAAAAATGTCCCGGGACTGTCTCCTCGCGTCATCCTCGTTGCCGCCGTGTCGCAAAAGCGAGAGCGATGCCGGTGTTTATGTTGACGATCGTCACGCTTATGCGTTTTGGACGATAAATGAGTCGTCCATACGCGTCTGTATTGGGATAGCGTCGGATGAACGGCTGGCAACAGGGGGCCGGCCTGGGACTCGCGCTGCACTTCGATTCAGTGCCTGTTTAGGCATCCGCAGCGCGAAACATCACCGTCAGGTGCCATCAACGAAAAGGAAGTTCCGAATGTCCGAAATTTCGCAACGTGGTTCGCGCCAGCGTCCTTGGCTGGTCGTGCTGGGAGCGTCCGCATTGACTTCGCTGTTGCTGGCGACCCCGGCCTTCGCCGGCGACGTCAACCTCTCCGGCCTCAACGCCGAGCCGACCGTGCAACGTTTCATCGTCAAGACCCGCGATGCCGCCCCTGTCAGCGTCGCCAGCGCGTCTGCCGCCGCCCCCTCGGCGTCGCTGCGCGCGACGCTGCAGTCGGTCGCCGCGGCGATGCCGGCCAAGAACGGCCGCGCGCTGGGACTGACCAGCCTGCGCCGCCTGGCGGTGGGCCCGGAAGTGATCCAGTCCAACCGGCCGCTCGACCATGCCGAAGCCGAGACGCTGATGCGCCAGCTGGCCGCCGATCCCAACGTCGAGTACGTCGAGGTCGACCAGCGCATGACCATCGCGCTGACCCCGAACGATCCCAGCCTGTCCAACCAGTGGGCCTTCGGCACCACCACCGCGGGCATCAACGTGCGCCCGGCCTGGGACCAGGCCACCGGTACCGGCGTGGTCGTGGCGGTGATCGACACCGGCATCACCAGCCACCCGGACCTCAACGCCAACGTCCTGCCCGGCTACGACTTCATCAGCGTCGCGGCCGACGCACGCGACGGCAACGGCCGCGACAGCAACCCGGCCGACGAAGGCGATTGGGCCGCGGCCAACGAATGCTATTCCGGCTCGCCGGCGTCCAATTCCAGCTGGCACGGCACCCACGTGGCCGGCACCATCGCCGCGGTGACCAACAACAGCACCGGCGTCGCCGGTACCGCGTACAACGCCAAGATCCTGCCGGTGCGCGTGCTCGGCAAGTGCGGCGGCTACACCTCCGACATCGCCGACGCGATCACCTGGGCGTCCGGCGGCACCGTCAGCGGCGTGCCGACCAACACCACGCCGGCCGAAGTGATCAACATGTCGCTGGGCGGCAGCGGCACCTGCTCGACCACCTATCAGAACGCGATCAACGGCGCGGTCAACCGCGGCACCACCGTGGTGGTGGCGGCCGGCAACAGCTCGGCCAATGTCTCCACTTCGGTGCCGGCCAACTGCGCCAACGTCATCGCGGTGGCCGCGACCACCTCCTCGCGCGCCAAGGCCAGCTACTCGAACTACGGCACCGGCATCGACATCTCCGCGCCGGGTTCGAGCATCCTGTCCACGCTCAACGACGGCACCACCACCCCGGGCAATGCGAGCTACGCCTCCTACAACGGCACCTCGATGGCGACGCCGCACGTGGCCGGCGTGGTCGCGCTGATGCAGTCGGTGGCGCCGACCCCGCTCACCCCGGCACAGGTGGAGAGCACCATCAAGAGCACCGCGGCCAGCTTCTCCTGCTCGCAGGGCTGCGGCGCCGGCCTGCTCGACGCCAATGCCGCGGTGACCGCCGCGCTGGGCGGCGGCACCACCACGCCGCCCCCCAGCGGCAACACGCTGCAGGACGGCGTGCCGGTCACCGGGCTCGGCGCCAGCACCGGATCGGAGCTGAACTACACGGTGACGGTGCCGTCCGGAGTCAGTTCGCTGACCGTCACCATCTCCGGCGGCAGCGGCGATGCGGACCTGTACGTGCGCCTGGGCAGCGCGCCGACCGACAGCACCTACGGGTGCCGTCCCTACCTCAACGGCAACAACGAGACCTGCACCTTCAACTCGCCCACCGCCGGTACCTACTACGTGCGGCTCAAGGCGTACAGCACGTTCTCGGGCGTCACCCTGACCGCGAACTACTGATCCGGTCGCGGCGCGGCGCTTGCCTGGATGGCGGCGCCGCGCAGGCATCGGCCGATACGCGCAGCGGCAGGGCAGGACGCTCTGGACGCCGCGCAGACCACAGCCCCGCGCCTCGGCGCGGGGCTTTTCGTTGCCTGGTTTGGCGTCGCCGTCGCTGTCGGCCAGGAGATCTGCTCGTGCAGTCCGCAGTCCGCGCTCGCTGGCCGTCCCAGATCGCCACATCGGCAAGCCGCTCCCCTGCGCTGGCTGCGTGCCATGCCGATATCGAGGAGGCAGGACCGTCTTTACCGGCTGCGGCGGCGACGCCGTCGCGGCCCATGCGCGCCTGGCGGCGTTCCGCCTGGCACCGGACACGGCCGACTGCGCCATGCGTCACAGGGGGAAGTCCGATGTCCAAGTGTGCGTTCTCTTGCCGCGGCCGCCATGCCGCGATCGTCTCCGCCTTGCTGCTGGCGGCCTGCGCCGGCACCGCCGCTGCCGGCGAGATCGCCCTGCAGGACTTGGCATCCACGCCGAACCCGCAGCGCTTCATCGTCACCTACCGCGACGGTGCCCGCCCGGCGCTGTCGGCGCGCGCGGCGCCGCTGGCGGACGCCGCACGCATCCTGCCGGCGCGGCGCGGGCGCGCGCTCGGCCTGGCTTCGCTGCGACGGCTGGCGACCGGTGCCGATGTGGTCGGCGCCGACCGCGCCCTAGACCGGGTGGAGGCCGAGACGCTGATGCGCCGCTTGGCCGCCGATCCGGCGGTGAAGCGCGTGGAAGTGGACCTGCTGCTGCGGCCGACCCTGGTTCCGAACGACCCCGGCCTGTCCCAGCAATGGGCGTTCGGCACCACGTCCGCGGCGATCAACGTACGTCCGGCCTGGGACGTGGCCAGCGGCAAGGGCGTGGTGGTGGCGGTGATCGACACCGGCATCACCGCGCATCCGGACCTGGCCGCGAACGTGCTGCCCGGCTACGACTTCATCAGCGACCCGCTGGTCGCCGGCGACGGCGGCGGCCGCGACGCCACTGCGGCCGATCCCGGCGACGGCTATGCGGCCGGCACCTGCGGTGCGGGCACCCCCGGCGCGGCGTCCAGCTGGCACGGCACCCATGTTGCCGGCACCATCGCCGCGGCCACCAACAACGCCGCCGGCGTGGCCGGCACGGCCTTCAATGCCAGGCTGCTGCCGGTGCGTGCGCTGGGCAAGTGCGGCGGCTACCTGTCCGATGTCGCCGATGCCATCGTCTGGGCGTCGGGCGGCAGCGTCGCCGGCGTTCCCGCCAATCCGACCCCGGCCCAGGTGATCAACCTGTCGCTGGGCGCCGGCGGCGCCTGTTCGGCGACGATGGCCAACGCGATCGCCGCCGCGGTGGCGCGCGGCAGCAACGTGGTGGTCGCCGCCGGCAACAGCAACAGCAATGTCGCCGGCAGCGTGCCGGCCAACTGCCCGAACGTGATCGCCGTGGCCGCGACCACCTCGGCCGGCGCACGCGCCAGCTTCTCCAACTACGGCGCCGGCGTGGATCTCGCCGCGCCGGGGCAGGGCATCCTGTCCACGCTCAATACCGGCACCCTGGCGCCGGCCGCAGCCGGCTACGCGTCCTACAGCGGCACCTCGATGGCGGCGCCGCACGTGGCCGGGGTGGCCGCGCTGGTGCTGTCGGCCGCACTGAATCCGTTGAGCGCGGCGGACCTGGAGGCGCGCCTGAAGGCGACCGCCAGTGTTCTGCCGGTGCCCTGTACCCTGGGCTGTGGCGCGGGCCTGGTCAATGCCGGTGCGGCGGTGGCGGCCACGCTGAAGGCGCAGACCCTGGTTCGCGGCGTGCCGCTGGGCGGCCTGGCGCTCAAGGCCGGCACCTCGCTGTATTACCAGGTCACCGTGCCGACCGGCACGCCCTCGCTGAAGCTGGCCCTGGCCGGCGGGAGCGGCAACGCCGACCTGTACCTGCGTGGCGGCAGCCTGCCGACCGATGCGCTCTACGGCTGCAGATCGATCGCCGCGACCAATGCCGAGAGCTGCACGCTCAGCCTGCCTGCCGGTACCTACTACGTGCGGGTGAAGGCGATCACCGCGGTGGCCGGAGTGGGCGTGACCGCCAGCTACTGAGCGGCGTCATTCGCACAGGTCGCAGGCGCGCGCCTGCAGCACGTCCAGCAAGCGCTCGGCGTCGATTTCCAGCAGCAGGCCGCGCTGCCCGGCGTTGAACCACACGCTGCCCGGCGCCAGCGCCGATTGCTCGACCAGCACCGGCGCCGGCCGTTGCTGGCCCAGCGGGCTGATGCCGCCGACCTTGTAGCCGCTGCGGCGCTCGGCCTCGGCCACCTCCATCATCCGCGCCGATTTGCCGGCTCCGGCGGCGGCGAGTTTCTTCAACTGCACGCGGCGATCGGACGGCACCACCACGCACACCGCGTTGCTGTCGACCCACGCCATCAGGCTCTTCAGCACCCGCTCCGGCGGCAGGCCGAGCGCCTGGGCCGCCTGCAGGCCCTTGGCGCCGGCTTCGGCTTCGTAGTCGTAGGGATGCAGGCGATAGGCGACGCCGGCCGCGTCCAATGCCCGGGTTGCGCGGGTGGCCTTGGACATCGCGGTTCAGACGGGCTCGAAGCGGTTCGCGGCCACGTTCTTGCGCACCTTCTGCGGGTCCCAGATCTGCCCGTTCATGGCGATGTAGACCCCGGCCGGCAGCGACTGCACCGCGCCGACCGCGCAGCCGATGTTGAACTCGGCGTCGGAGCCGCGGAACCGCGCCGGGTTCAGCGCGCCGGTCATCACGATGGTCTTGTCCGGGATCGCCTGCAGCACCTTGCCGGTCTGCACCATCGAGTCGGTGCCGTGGGTGATCAGCACGTGGCGCGCGGATTGCGCGGCGACGGTGGCGCGGATCAGTTCGCGGTCCTCGTCGGTGATGTGCAGCGAGTCCTTGCGGATGATCGGGATCACGCTGAAGCGGAAGGTCACGCCCAGTTCCTTGAGGATCTGGCCGATCTGCGGATCGCCGATCTGGTAGTCGGACTTGTCGTCGAAGTAGATCTTGTCGATCGTGCCGCCGGTGGTGACGATCAGGAGTTCTTCCATTGCCGGTTCCTAGAGCATGACGGGGCGCGGCCGCGGTCGCGCAGGGCCGCCATGATACCGGCAGGCCGGCGGCGGCCGCTCAGCGCGTGTCGCCACCGGACGGTTTTGCGCCGCGCTTGCGGGCGAAGCGCGCGCGCAGACCCGGTGCGCTGGACAGGCCGATCGCCAGCAGCGCCAGCAGCAGTTCGGCCCAGGCGTAGGCGCGTTGCGGCGGATGGCTCCAGGCGGCCATCACCCCGTGGCTGAACCAGAACAGCCCGAACACGCCGGCCCAGAAGCGCGCCACCGCCGAGCCGCGCAGCACGCCGATCGCCAGCAGCAGCGGCGGCAGCGCGAATACCAGCAGCGCGGCGAGGCGGTGGCGATCGTCGTGGAACCAGGCCGCGTACACCAGCGCCAGCACCAGCAGCGTGGCGGCCAGCGCGTCACGCAGGCGCGCCGCGCTCACGGCGCCGCCAGGCGTTTCGCGATGCCGGCCAGGCGCCGGCCCAGCGCGCGCGCCAGCTGCGCTTCTTCCTCGCTGGGTTGCGGGTCGTCGTCGGCACCGGCGACGTGGCTGGCGCCGTACGGGGTGCCGCCGCTGCGCGTGCTGCTGAGCAGCGGTTCGGTGTAGGGAATGCCGACGATCACGCAGCCGTGGTGCAGCAGCGGCAGGTGCATCGACAACAGCGTGGCTTCCTGGCCGCCGTGCAGCGAAGCGGTGGAGGTGAACACCGCCGCCGGCTTGCCGGCCAGGGTGGCGCTGGCCCATTCGGCGCCGAGCCCGTCGATGAAGTGCTTGACCGGCGCGGCCATGTTGCCGAAGCGGGTCGGGCTGCCCAGGGCCAGGCCGACGCAGTCGCGCAGGTCGCTGGCGTCCACGTACGGCGCGCCGCTGTCGGGCACCGGCGGCGCGCTGGCCTGGGTGACCGCGGCCACCGGCGGCACCGTGCGCAGGCGCGCGGCCATGCCGGGCACTTCGCCGACGCCGCGCGCGATCTGCCGCGCCAGCCGCGCCACCGAACCACCACGGCTGTAGTACAGGACCAGGATTTCGGCCATGCGGCCCTCTCTCGCGTCAGAACGGCCGCCAGTATCGGCGATGCCGGCATCCGCGCGCATCGGGTACCCTTGCCCGATGCAGCCTTTGGACACGGTCAATCTCTGGACGGAGCGGGTGCGCGACCGCGCGCGGATGCGCAGCTTCGCCGGATTCCTGTGGCACCGCTTCCTCGACGACCGCCTGTTCCAGGCCGCCGCCTCGCTGGCCTACACCACCATCTTCGCGTTGGTGCCGCTGGCGATGGTGGTGTTCGGCGTGCTGTCGGCGTTCCCGGTGTTCAACGAGTGGAGCGATCGGCTCAGCGACTACATCTTCTCCAACTTCGTGCCGGCCGCTGCGCGTTCGGTGGAGGCCTATCTGCGCCAGTTCTCGGCCAGCGCCGGGCAGCTGACCAGCGCCGGCACGATCGCGCTGATGGTGTCGCTGCTGATCACCCTGAACAGCGTCGAGCAGACCTTCAACCGGATCTGGCGGGTGGTGTCGGCGCGGCCGCGGCTGACCCGCTTCCTGGTGTACTGGACGGTGCTGACCCTGGGCGCGCTGCTGGCCGCCGCGTCGCTGGCGGCGTCGGCGCAGTTCTTCGCGCTGCCGCTGTTCAAGACCAGCGAAGGCCGCCTGCTGGCGCGGCTGGTGCTGTCGCTGGCGCCGGTGCTGATCGAGTTCGTCTGCATCACCCTGGTGTACCGGGTGGTGCCGCACCACACGGTCAAGCTGCGCCACGCGGTGCCCGGCGCACTGTTGGCGGTGGCCCTGCTGGAACTGGTGAAGTGGGGCCTGAGCCTGTACCTGGGCAGCTTCCAGTCCTACCAGCGCATCTACGGCACGGTCGCGTTCGTGCCGATCTTCCTGCTGTGGATCTACCTGAGCTGGATCGGGATCCTGCTCGGCGCCTCGCTGGCGTCCTCGATCGCCGCCTTCCGTTACCAGCCGGCGTCGATGCGCTTGCCGGCCGGCTACGAGATCTACGGCCTGCTGCGCCTGCTCGGGCGCTTCGCGCAGGCGCGCAAGGACGGCCACGGCCTGCACGAGGACCAGATCCTGCAACTGGAGCCGATGCTGACCGATTCGCTGGTGCAGGAACTGCTGTGCGAACTGGAGCGCATCCGCCTGCTCAGCCGTGCCGAACATGGCGAATGGCTGCTGGCGCGCGACCTGGCCGACGTGCCGCTGACCGAACTCTACGAAAACTGCCAGTTGCGCATCCCGATCGCCGAAGCCTACCTGCCGTGCCGCGACGACGCGCTGGGACAGGCGGCGTGGCGCGCGCTGGACGAATTGCGCATGCCGCTGCGCGACGTGCTGAAACGTCGCGTCGGCGATCTTTACACCGATATCGGAGACCTCGCATGACCCCGCGCATCCTGTTCCCGCTGTTCGCCGCTGCCGCGCTGATGTCAGGCTGCGATCGGCATCCCGCGCCTGCCGATGGCGCCGCGCCGGGCGCGCCTGCGCCCACCGCTCCTGCTGCCCCGGCGGCGCCTGCCGCGCCCGCTGCACCGACCGCGCCCGCCGCCGGCGAAGGGCCGAACGTGGTGCAGGAAACCCGGCCGCAGCCGACACTGAAGGTGAAGGCGGTGGACGGCAGCGACTACGACCTGGCCGCGCATCGCGGGCAGTGGGTGGTGGTGAACTTCTGGGCCACCTGGTGCGCGCCGTGCCTGAAAGAGATGCCGGAGCTGTCGGCGCTGCACGTGATGCGCGACAACATCGAAGTGGTGGGCCTGGCCTACGAGGACATCGAGCCTGCGGAGATGCAGGCGTTCCTGAAGGAGCACCCGGTGGCCTACCCTGTGGCGATCCTCGATACCTACGCACCGCCTGCGGATTTCGCCACCCCGCGCGGGCTGCCGATGACCTATCTGATCGCTCCGGACGGCAAGGTCGCCAAGCAGTTCCTGGGGCCGGTCAACGCGCACGACATCGAAGCGGCGATCGCCGCGGCCGGCGGCAAGGTCGCCGGCCAGGCCAAGGCTGCCGGCTGATGGCGGCGGCCCGCTTCCTGGTCGCCGGGCGGGTGCAGGGCGTGTATTTCCGCGCCTCCACCCGCGAGCGCGCGCTGGCGTTGGGGCTGGATGGATATGCGCGCAACCTGTCCGACGGTCGCGTCGACGTCGTCGCCGCCGGCGAGGCCGCGGCGCTGGAGGCGCTGGCCGACTGGCTGCAGCACGGCCCACCGGCGGCGCGGGTCGAGCAGGTGCTGCGCGAGCCATGGCCGGAACCGGTGGCGGCGGGCTTTGCGATCGGGTGACGGCGCGGAAATCTTGGTTGCTGGCTGTGGGAGGGACTTCAGTCCCGACCAGGCCTTGCCGGTAGCGCGTCGCGACTGAAGTCCCTCCCACATGACTACGTGCCGCCACAGAAAGAGTTTCAATCTGGCCGTGTCTTTTGCGGAGAGATCCGGTCGCGGCTGAAGCCGCTCCTACAGAAGATCGTTGCGCCGCCGGTTGCGGGCCGGATCATCGCGATCGGTGACTTGGTTGCTCGGTGTGGGAGGGACTTTAGTCCCGACGAGGCCTTGCCGGTAGCGCGTCGGGACTGAAGTCCCTCCCACATGACTACGTGCCGCCACAGAAAGAGTTTCAATCTGGCCGTGTCTTGTGCGGAGAGATCCGGTCGCGGCTGAAGCCGCTCCTACAGAAAAGCGTTGCGCCGTCGGCTGCGGGCCGGATCACCGAGTCCCGAGTCCCGAGTCCCGAGTCCCGAGTCCCCAATCCCCAATCCCCAATCCCCAATCCCCAATCCCGGCCTCACACCGGATACGACGCGATCGGCTGCAACACGCCGAACTTTTCCTTGCGCGGTTTGTGCTTCAGCGGCGCCAGCTCCAGATCCGGCTCCTGCAGCGGGGTGTCGGGCAATTGGTCGAGCAGGTGCCGGATCAGGGTCAGGCGGCCGCGTTTCTGGTCGTTGAAGTCGACCAGGGTCCATGGCGCCTGGTCGCGATGGGTGGCTTCCAGCATCGCTTCGCGGGCGCGGGTGTATTCGGCGTACTGGGCGCGCGACTGCAGGTCCACCGGCGACAGCTTCCAGCCCTTCAGCGGATCGTGCAGGCGTTCGGCGAAGCGCTTCTCCTGCTGATCCTGGTCCACGCACAGCCAGTACTTGAACAGGCGGATGCCGTCGTCGACCAGCAATTGCTCGAACAGCGGCGCCTGGCGCAGGAAGGCCTGGTATTGCGCGTCGCTGCAATAGCCCATGACCCGTTCCACTCCGGCGCGGTTGTACCAGCTGCGGTCCATCAGCACCATTTCGCCGGCGGCCGGCAGGTGCGTGGCGTAGCGCTGGAAGTACCACTGCGTGCTTTCGCGGTCGGTCGGCTTGGGCAGCGCCACCACCCGGCACTGGCGCGGGTTCAGATGCTCGGCGATGGCCTGGATCGCGCCGCCCTTGCCGGCGGTGTCGCGGCCTTCGAACAGCACCAGCACGCGTTCGCCGCTGTGCTGCAGCCCCTGCGCCAGCGCCGTCAGTTCCAGTTGCAGCGGTTGCATCAATGCCTGGTACTGCTTGCGCTTGAGTTTGCTCACTTGCTGCGTCTCGTGCGGGTGCCGGCCATGCTGCGCGCCACTTCCAGCAGCGCGCCCTGCTGGCGGCTGTCGAGCGTGCGATAGGCCTGCAACAGATCGTGTTCGCCGCGGGTGCGGGCCGGGTCGAGCTGGCTGGCCAGTTCGCCGAGCAGCGCGCCGGCGGGAACGCCGAAGGCGCGCGCCAGCGCGTTGAGCTGGTCGCGGCCGGGCATCTTTTCGCCGGCCATCCAGGCCTTGACCGTGGCCGCGCCGGCGCGCGGGATGGCGGCGGCGATGTCCGCGGCGGTCATGCCGCTGGCTTTGGCCAGCAGGCGCAGGGTGGTGTCCAGGGGCATGCGCGGCTCCAGGTCATTCCTTCAGGCGTGGGCGCAGCGTGGCCAGGTTGCACGGCCGGGTGCGCGCGTCGAGCTGCGCGGCGACGATCCTTTCCCAGGCGGTGCGGCAGGCCGAGGTCGAGCCGGGCAGGCAGAACACGAAGGTGGCGTTGGCCAGGCCGGCGAAGGCGCGCGACTGCAGCGAGGAGGTGCCGATCTCCTCGAAGCTGATCGCGCGGAACAGCTCGCCGAAGCCGGGCATCTGCTTGTCCAGCAACGGCAGCAGCGCCTCGGGGGTGGAGTCGCGGCCGGTGAAGCCGGTGCCGCCGGTGACCAGGATGCCGTCGACCTGCGGGTCGGCGATCCACGCCGAGACCACGGCGCGCATCCGGTAGCGGTCGTCGGGCAGCAGTTCGCGCGCGTACAGGCGGTGGCCGGCCTCGCCGAGCACCGACACCAGGTAATCGCCGGAACTGTCTTCGGCCAGGCTGCGCGTGTCCGAGACGGTCAGCACGCACAGGTTCAACGCGATGAAATCGGCTTTGGCGCTCATGCCCGAAGCCTAGCGGCTCGCCCGGTCGGCGTACAGCCTGCGGGCACGCATCGGCAGCATCCGTACAGGCGCCGTCGCGCAACGGGGGCGATGCCGGTTCAGGCGCGTGCGTGCGCGGGCTGCGTCCGGGCGTCGGGCAGGGGCAGCGCACGTGGCCGATAACGGATCACGCTGGCCGCGGGATGGGACACCAGGGGCAGGCGCTCGGGTTCGCGCTGCAGGGCGCGACGCTGCGCGTCGGCGCTGGTCCATTCGGCATAGTCGAGCAGGCTGCGGCCGTCGTCGGACAGGTGCAGGTGCGAGGCGATCAGGCCGCGCAGCGCGTGCGCGCCGTCCTGCAGCGCGGCGAAGGCCGCGTCGGCGTGGAGCTGCGCCTGCGCGGCGTCGCGGGTCGCCAGCCGGGTCACCACGACGCAGCCGGGCAGGCGCTGCGGATCGGACACCCCGCTGCGGATGCGCCGGTAGCGGCGCAGCGTCAGTCGCGGCGCCGGCGCGCGCGGGCGCCAGCTGCGGCCGAGCGGCGTGGCGTCGTCGTCGCAGCATTGCGCGTACAGCAGGTCCGGCGCGGCGCTCAGCGCTTGCAGCCAGGCCAGCGCATGCAGGCCGGCGCCGGGGTTGGCCTGCAGGCGCGCGAGCAGCGTCGCGCAGACCGTTGCCGAGGCGTGGGCGACCAGGACGCTGCGTGCATGCGGGGAGGTGAGGTCGGGCGACAGGCGGGATGGCATCGGGGTGTGCGCGAACGGAAGGCGCGCAGTGTCGAACCTCAACCATGCTTCAGGTCAAGCGGGGATTCTGCATGCAGGCGTTTCAACGGCGCCGTGCGACAAGGTTTCGCCATGCCAGGGCCGGCTGTCGCTCGCGCTGCGCTGAAGAATTGCAACTGCCGACGCAGGCAGCCGTCGGCATGTTGTCCGGAGGCGAATGCATCCGTCCGGCATGTCAGGTGCCGGCACTGCCACGGCCTGGCGACGCGTGCGCTACTGCAGACCGTTCCAGCCATGCCGGCGCGCCGTCTCGCGCAGCAGGTCGGCGAAGTCCGCAGCGAAGCCCTGCATGTCGAACGGGCCGGCACTGGCGCGGCGCCGCTGCAGCGTGTCGCGCAGCGCGCGCAGCGCCGCCGGATCGCGGCCCAGCTGCACGGCCTTGGCGACGAAGGCGGCGTCGTCGGCGACGTTCATTTCGTCCATGCCAAGGTGATGGTTGAGACTGCCGGCCACGCGCGCGGCGAAGGTCGTGCCGGGGCAGGTCAGCAGCGGGCAGCCGGCCCACAGCGCGTCGGAGGCGGTGGTGTGCGCGTTGTACGGATGCGTGTCCAGGAACAGGTCGGCGTGCCGGTAGCGGGCCAGGTAGTCGGCATGCGCCAGCTTGGGCATGAAGCGCAGCCGCGCCGGATCCACCTCGGCGCCGCGTGCGGCGTCGCGCAGCCGCGCATCGGCCTGGCCGGGTCCGGACAGCAGCCACAGCACGCTGTCCGGCACCTGGCGCAGCACCGCCAGCATGCGCGCCATGCTGCGCGGGGTCAGCTTGTAGCTGTTGTTGAAGCAGCAAAACACCGTGCCGTGCTCGGGCAGCCCGCAGTCGTTGCGCGATGGCGGCGTGCCGACCCGGCGGCTGTCGTCCGACGGCTGGAACGCGCGCGGCAGGCGCAGCACGCGCTCGCTGTAATGCGCGGCCAGCGCATCCGGCAGCGCGAACGCATCGCCGATGACGTAGTCGATCCACGGCGCGCCGGACGTGCCCGGGTAGGCCAGCCAGTTGATCTGCAGCGGTGCCGGACGCAGTGCCAGCACTTCCGGCGTACCGCCGCCGCCCCAGCCGCGCAGGTCGAACAGCAGGTCGATGCCGGCAGCGCGAATGCCTTGCGCGATCGCCCGGTGCGGCTGTCCGGCGACCTCGTGCCAGGCGTGCGCCGCGGCGCGCAGGCGCGTGCCGATCGCGCTGCCGTCGTCGCGGTTCAAGGCGAACAGCTGCACGCGCAGGTCGGCGTGCGCGCGCAGCCGTTCGAACAGGGCCACGGTCAGCAAGCCGGTGGGATGCGCGCCGAAGCCGTTGGACAGGAAGCCGAGCTGCAAGGGGCCGGCGCGGCGCAGCGTCGTCGCCGGCAATGGCGCCAGCGTCCGCGCCAACCCAAGCGCGCGGTTGCGCGCGCAGTGCAGCTGTTCGGCGGCGGTGGCGTCCTCGTTGAGGAAGGCGAACGGTTCGATCGCCGGATGGCCCTCGCGTACCGCGCCGCGCACCTGCTGCGACAGCGCGTCCAGCCCGCGCCAATCGCACAGCTTGCGTCGCCAGTTCAGCAGGTGCGCGGCGATCGACGGTTCCTGCGGCAGCAGCGCATGCGCGTGCGCATAGGCCTGGGCGGCGGCTTCGGCCTCGCCGTTGTCCTCCAGCGCATGGCCCAGCCACAGGGCGATGCCCGGATGCTGCGGCGCGTGCTGCAGTGCCTGGCGCAACGCGGCGGCGGCCTCGGCATGGCGGCCCTGGGTCCAGCGCACGCGGCCCAGCCGCGCCAGCGCCTCCGGATGCCCCGGGCGCAGCTGCAACGCGCGCAACGCGGCCTGTTCGCCGGCGGCGATCGCGCCGGCACCGAGTTCGGCGTCGGCCAGCGTCACCCAGGCGATGAAATCCTGCGGGTCGCGGCGGACCGCGTCCTGCAGCTGGCGCAGTGCGTCCGGCGCGCTGCCGCTCACGCGCGCACGGTGGCCGGCGCGTGCGCGGTGGCGCGGCGCATGCGCACGCTCACGGGCTGTCGCTCAGCCGCGCCAGTTCGTCGACCTGGTGCTCGTGGCTCAGCCGCTCGATCAGCGCGTCGAGATCGCCTTCGATCACGTTCGGCAGGTCGTACAGGGTCAGGCCTTCGACCCGGTGGTCGGTGATGCGGCCCTGCGGAAAGCTGTAGGTGCGGATGCGCTGGCTGCGGTCGCCGCTGCCGACCTGCAGCTTGCGGTCCTGCGCCTCGGCCGCGGCCTGCTTGCTGCGTTCGGCGTCGAGCAACTGCGCCTTCAGCCGCTTCAGCGCCTTGTCGCGGTTGGCGTGCTGGCTGCGCTCGGTCTGGCACTCGACCACCACCCCGCTCGGCACGTGGGTGATGCGGATCGCCGATTCGGTCTTGTTGACGTGCTGGCCGCCGGCGCCGGACGAGCGGAACGTATCCACCTTCAGGTCGGCCGGGTTGATCGCGATCTCTTCCACGTCGTCGGCCTCGGGGATGATCGCCACCGTCGCCGCCGAGGTGTGGATGCGGCCCTGCGACTCGGTCGCCGGCACCCGCTGCACGCGGTGCGTGCCGGATTCGAACTTGAGCTTGGAGTAGGCGCCGCGGCCGACGATGCGCGCCACGATCTCCTTGTAGCCGCCATGCTCGCCGGGGCTGTCCGATTCCACTTCCACCTTCCAGCCCTGGCGTTCGGCGTAGCGCGCGTACATGCGGAACAGGTCGCCGGCGAACAGCGCGGCCTCGTCGCCGCCGGTGCCGGCGCGCACTTCCAGGAACAGGTTGCCGTCGTCGCGCGGGTCGCGCGGCACCAGCAGCAGCGCCAGCTGTTCGTCCAGCGCGGCCAGGCGCGCGTGGGCGGCGGCGATTTCCTCCTCGGCCAGTTCGCGCAGCTCCGGATCGTCGCGCATCGCCTCGGCCGCGGCGAGGTCGGCCTTGGCCGCGGCCTCGTCGGCCAGCGCAGTGGCGACCGGCTCCAGCTGCGCGAACTCGCGCGAGTAGTCGCGGAAGCGCGCGTTGTCGCTCACCACCTCGGGGTCGGACAGCAGGCGTTCGAGTTCTTCGCGACGCTCGGCCAGCGCCTCCAGCTTACGGCGCAGGGTCGGCGTCATCGGTCTTCAGAATGGGATGGAAATAGCCCGGCTTTTCCGGGAACAGGCGCTCGGCGGCGCGGGCCAGCTCGGCGTCGCCGCTCAGCGCCGCCTCGCGCAGTGCCGCGGTGGGCGGATGCAGCAGGCGGTTGGTCAGGGTGTTGGCGAGGAACTCCAGCACCTCGTCGGCCGGCTTGCCGTTGGCCAGTTGCTGCCGCGCCTTGGCCAGCACGTCGTCGCGGGTGCTGTCGCCGTGCGCGCGCAGGCGCTTGAGCGGCGCCTGGCGGGTGCTGGCCTGCAGCGTCTCGATGTAGCGCAGCACCTGCAGGTCGATGATCGCCTCGGCGGCCTCGGCCGCCTCGCGGCGGCCGCGGCGATTGTCCTCGACCGCGCGTTCCAGGTCGTCCACGGTGTACAGATAGGCATCGGCCAGGTCGGCCACGCTGGCCTCGATGTCGCGCGGCACCGCCAGGTCGAACAGCAGCATCGGCTTGTGCTTGCGCGCGCGCAGCGCCTGCTCGACCTGCGCCCGGGTTACCACCGGCTCGCGCGCGGCGGTGGCCGAGAACACCACGTCGGCTTCCTGCAGGTGCCGTTCCAGCTCGCTCAGCGGCAGCGCCACGCCGCCATGCCGGCTGGCCAGCTCCTGGGCGTGGGCGAGGGTGCGGTTGGCGATCAGCAGGCGCCGCACGCGGCCTTCGCTGAGGTGCTTGGCGGCCAGTTCGATGGTCTCGCCGGCGCCGACCAGCAGCACCGTCGATTCGCTGAGCCGGGCGAAGGAGTTCTGCGCCAGGCGCACCGCGGTGGAAGCCACCGAGACCGGATTGGCGCCGACCCGGGTGTCGGTGCGCGCGCGCTTGGCCACCGAGAAGGTCTGCTGGAACAGCCGGTCCAGGCGGTTGCCCATCGCCCCATGTTCGCGCGCCAGCACCCAGGCGTCCTTCACCTGGCCGAGGATCTGCGGCTCGCCCAGCACCATCGAGTCCAGCCCGGTGGCCACGCGGAACAGGTGCCGGACCGCATCGGCGTCCTGGTGCTGGTACAGGTAGCCGTGCAGCCCGGCCGCGTGCGAATCCAGCCAGTCGGCCAGGCTTTGCGCGTCGTCGGCGATCGCGTACAGCTCGGTGCGGTTGCAGGTGGACAGCAAGGCGGCCTCGGCGACGTTGGGCAAGGCGCGCAGCGATTGCAGGGCGCGCGGCAGCGCATCGCCGGCGAACGCCACCCGTTCGCGCAGGTCGACCGGCGCGGTCTGGTGGTTCAATCCGAGCACCCACAACGTCATCTGTTCAGTTGCTTGCGATAAGCTGCTGGCCATTCAGGGCCCCATTTTACGGCCCGGTTGCCCCCGATGCCCGCATTGATTCGCATCCGTATCGTTCTATTGCTGTCGGCGCTCGCCGCGCTGCCGGCCCTCGGCGCCGCCGCCGCTGCGCCAACGGCCACCGCCAAGCCGCCGCAGGGCGCCGCCGCGTCCTCGCTGACGCCGGTGCTGGCCGGCGAGTTCGCGCTGCAGGCCGGGCAGCTGGCCGATGCCTCGCACTGGTACCTGGAAGCGGCGAACGAGGCGTCCGGCGATGCCGGCCTGGCCGAGCGCGCGACCCGCATCGCGATGCTGGCCAACGACAACGCGGCCGCGGCGCAGGCCCTGGCGCTGTGGCGCCAGCGCGCGCCGGAGTCGCTGCCGATGCGCGGTGCCGAGGCTTCGCTGGCGCTGCGCAACGGCAATCTGCGCCAGGCGCGCGGCCTGCTGGTGGCGCTGTTGCGCGACAAGGACGCGCGCGGCTGGCGCTATGCGCTGGTGGCGCTGGTCAGCGGCAACCGCGATCCGGAGGTGGCGGCCAAGGTGCTGGACCAACTGCTCGACGCCAATGCCATCCCCGACCAGCTCGAGGCCTGGCAGGAGTTCGGGCGCCTGGCGCTGCGCCTGGAACAGCCGAAGCTGGCCGAGCGCATCGTCGACCAGTTGGTCAAGCGCTTCCCGGAAGAGCCGCGCGTGGCCCTGCTGCACGCCACCCAACTGCAACAGGCCGGCAAGACCGAGCAGGCGCGGGCGCTGCTGCAGGGCGTGGAGCCCAAGGCGCTGCGCGACCCGGACCTGCGCGGCGCGCTGGCCTACGCCTACGACGCGATCGGCGATACCGCCGCCGCGGCGCGGGTGCTGGCGCTCGGTCCGCAGGACACCCAGAACTACGGCCTGCGCGCCTCGATGCTGGCCAAGCTGCAGGACAACGCGGCGCTGGGCGCGCTGTACGAGGAAGTGGGCAAGGGGGCGGCGCAGCCGGACCCGGAGCGGCGCCTGCTGCTCGGCAAGATCGCCGAGTTCCTGAAGCGCTATCAGGAGGCGGTGACCTGGTACCGCGGCGTGCCGGGCGGCCCGCTGCGCAACGAAGCGCGGCTGCGCACCGCCGGCGCGCTGTACGAACTCGGCCAGAAGGACGCCGCCTTCGCCGAGGCGCGCGCGCTGCAGGACGACGCCGAGGCCGACGATGCCGCGCGCCGCGACGCCTACGTGCTGGAGGCGGAATTGCGCCAGCGCAGCGGCGACGACGACGGCGAGCTGCAGGTGTTCGAGCGCGGCCTGGCCGCCTATCCGGACGACAACGCATTGCTGTACGCGCGCGGCCTGGCCTGGGAGCGGCGCGACCGCATCGACCGCGCCGAAGCCGACCTGCGCAAGATCCTGGTCACCGAGCCGGAGAACGTGGCCGCGCTCAATGCGCTCGGCTACACCCTGGCCGACCGCACCCATCGCTACCGCGAGGCGCTGCAGTTGATCGATCGCGCGCGCACCGCCGATCCGGACAATGCCGCGATCATCGACAGCTACGGCTGGGTGCTGTACCGGCTGGGCAAGACCCAGGAAGCGCTGGTGCAGCTGCGCCGCGCCTGGACCCTGTTCAAGGATCCGGAGATCGCCGCGCATATCGGCCAGGTGCTGTGGGAGCAGGGCAAGCGCGACGAGGCAACCAAGTATTTCGACGAAGCGCGCAAGCTCGATCCGAAGAATCGCGCGCTGCAGCGGGCGATGGAAAAGGTCGCGCCGTGAGGTCGGCGTTGCGTCCGGCATGGGCGCTGGCGGCGCTGCTGGCGCTGGCCGGCTGTACCTCAGTGGCGCCGCGGCAGGCGCCGCCGGCCGCGAGCGCGCCGCTCGGCGAGGCTGCGCGCCAGGCCGAAACGGCCCGCGGCGCATGGCTGCAGGCGCATCCGCAATGGTCGTTCCAGGGCCGGGTGGCGATCACCAAGGGCCGCAACGGCGGCAGCGGCCGCATCGACTGGGCGCAGCAGCAGCGCGAGTATCGGATCGAGCTCAGTGCGCCGGTGACCCGGCAGAGCTGGCGCCTGACCGGCGACAGCCAGCGCGGGGGTGGCCGCCTGGAAGGGCTGGACGGCGGTCCGCGTGTCGGCGAGGACGCGCAGCAGTTGCTGCTCGAGGCCACGGGTTGGGAGATTCCGGTCAATCTGCTGCCGGATTGGGTGCGCGGGCAGGTTGCGCTGGACGCGGGCGCGCCGGAGCAGGTGAGTTACGACGCCGAGGGCCGCCCGCAGGCGCTGCGGCAGATGGGGTGGGAGATCCAGTTCCAGGAGTGGTACCCGCCCAGCGACGGCCGTCCGGCCCTGCCGCGGCGCATCGAGGCGCGCAACGGCGACGCCAAGGTGCGCCTGCTGCTGGACCAGTGGGACTTCGCTGCGCCATGAGCGTGGTGGGAGAGGGCGGCTGGTCGGCCTGGCCGGCCCCGGCGAAGCTGAACCTGTTTCTGCAGATCACCGGCCGCCGCGCCGACGGCTATCACACGCTGCAAACCGTATTCCGCCTGTTGGACTGGGGCGATACCGTGCATCTGCGCGTGCGCGCCGACGGCGTGGTGGCGCGGCTCGGCGACTCGGTGCCGGGCGTCGCCGAGGCCGACGACCTGCTGGTCCGCGCCGCGCGGCTGTTGCAAAGACACGCCAACATCGCCCAAGGTGTCGACATCCGCGTCGAAAAGCGCATTCCTCCCGGCGGCGGTTTCGGCGGCGGCTCGTCCGACGCGGCGACCGCGTTGGTCGCGCTGAACGCGTTGTGGGGCGCCGGCTTGGACGAGGACGCACTGGCCGGCCTGGGCCTGGCGCTGGGTGCGGACGTGCCGGTGTTCGTGCGCGGCCGCGATGCCTGGGCCGAGGGAGTGGGCGAGCGGCTGACGCCATTGCCGCTGCCGCCGGCCTGGTATGTGCTGGCCGATCCGGGGGTTCACGTGCCCACCGCGGCACTGTTCCAGGCCCCGGATTTGACGCGGGATGCTGCGCCCGCGAAAATGGCCGACTTCGTTTCAGGTTTCCTGCTCGGCAATGCGTTCGAGCCGGTGCTGCTCCGCCGCGAACCGGCCATCCAGGCCGTGTTCCAGGCGCTTGCGCAGATCGGCACGCCGCGCCTTACCGGGTCGGGGAGCGGGTGTTTCGTCGAGTTCGCCGATCGCGCTGCCGCCGTGCGCGCGCTGGCGGCCTTGCCGGATGGATTGCGCGCCTGGGTGGCCGGCGGCGTGACCCGTTCGCCGCTGCTCGATGCGCTGGAGGCATAGCAACAGTTTCATGCAGGGGCGTCGCCAAGAGGCCCAAGGCACCAGGTTTTGATCCTGGCATTCGTAGGTTCGAATCCTACCGCCCCTGCCATTTATGCGAGTCCCTCGCAAAGGCCCGCACATCCCTGTGCGGGGGTTCAACAGGTAGGAGCGTCGCTCCGCCTGGCTTTCCGTTTCATGCTGTTTCTTCGTTCCGCAGTTCTTCGCCGCCGCCGCCCGAGACACGCTCATGCAAGATCAACGTAACCTGCTGGTGTTCTCCGGCAATGCCAACAAGCCGCTTGCCAAAAGCATCTGCAAGGAACTGGGCGTGCGTCCGGGCAAGGCGATGGTGTCGCGCTTCTCCGATGGCGAAGTGCAGGTGGAGATCGAGGAGAACGTGCGCCGGCAGGAAGTGTTCGTGATCCAGCCGACCTGCGCGCCCAGCGCGGAGAACCTGATGGAGCTGCTGGTGCTGATCGACGCGCTCAAGCGCGCCAGCGCCGCCAGCGTCACCGCGGTGGTGCCGTACTTCGGCTACTCGCGGCAGGACCGGCGCATGCGTTCCTCGCGCGTGCCGATCACCGCCAAGGTCGCGGCGAAGATGTTCACCGCGGTCAATGCCGACCGTGTGCTGACCGTGGACCTGCATGCCGACCAGATCCAGGGCTTCTTCGACATCCCGGTCGACAACGTCTACGCCTCGCCGCTGCTGCTGGCCGACATCTGGCGCGCCTACGGCACCGACAACCTGATCGTGGTGTCGCCGGACGTGGGCGGCGTGGTCCGCGCCCGCGCCGTGGCCAAGCGTCTGGACGACGCCGACCTGGCGATCATCGACAAGCGCCGCCCGCGCGCCAACGTGTCCACGGTGATGAACATCATCGGCGACGTCGAAGGCAAGACCTGCGTGCTGGTCGACGACATCGTCGATACCGCCGGCACCCTGTGCGCCGCGGCGGCCGCGCTGAAGGCGCAGGGCGCGCTGAAAGTGGCGGCGTACTGCACCCATCCGGTGCTGTCCGGTCCGGCGGTCAGCAACATCAGCAATTCGCAGCTCGACGAGCTGGTCGTCACCGACACGATTCCGCTGTCGGACGCCGCCCGCAGCTGCAGCAAGATCCGTCAGCTCAGCGTCGCCGAGCTGCTGGCCGAAACCATCCGCCGCATCGCCTTCGGCGAGTCGGTGAGTTCGTTGTACGTGGATTGATCAAGGGCGGGGATTGGGGATTCGGGATTGGGGATTCGCAGAGCAGGCGCTGTTGCGAATCCCCAATCCCGAATGCCGAATCCCGGCTTTCCAACGGCTCTTCTGGTCGCGGAAGAGTCCTCAAAACCGCCGCGAGGCGGTTCATTCAACCAAGGTAGTAAACGCAAATGGCAACCACACATGAAATCAAGGTTCAGCGCCGCGAGGTCGAGGGTAAGGGTGCGAGCCGCCGCCTCCGTCGCGACGGCCTGATCCCCGCCATCGTCTACGGTGGCGACCTGAAGCCGGTCAACATCGAGCTCAACCACAATGACGTCTGGCTCGCCAGCCAGAACGACTGGTTCTACTCGTCGATCCTCAGCCTGAGCCTGAACGGCGACGTGCAGAAGGTGCTGCTGCGCGATATGCAGCGTCACCCGTTCAAGCAGCTGATCATGCACATCGACTTCCAGCGCGTGAACGACAACGAGGCGCTGCACGCGTCGGTGCCGCTGCACTTCCTCAACGAGGACGTCTCGCCGGCCGGCAAGTCGGCCGAAGTGGTCGTCACCCACGAGCTGAACGAGATCCAGGTCGTGTGCCTGCCGAAGGACCTGCCGGAGTTCGTCGAAGTCGACCTGTCCACGCTGTCCGTCGGCGACGTGATCCACCTGTCCGACCTGAAGCTGCCGGCCGGCGTCGAGCTGCCGGAGCTGAAGCTGGGCAAGGAGCACGACGTGGCGGTGGTCATCGCCAAGCACGGCCGTGTCGAAGCCGAACCGGAAGCGACCGACGCTCCGGCCGCGGCCGAGCCGGCGAAGAAGGACGGCAAGTAATCGCCTGCGCAGCGCCCGGGCCGTGGGGTCCGGGCGCTGCGGCGATGCTGCGGCATGACTGGTCTGCGTCTGATCGTCGGTCTGGGCAATCCCGGAGCCGAACACGCGAACACCCGGCACAACGCCGGGTTTCGTTTTGTCGAACAGTTGGCCGAGCGGGCCGGCGCGCGCTGGAGCGTGGACGCCAAGCTGTTCGGCGAAACCGCCAAGGTCGATGTGGCCGGGCAGGCCGTGTGGCTGCTGAAGCCGGCCACCTTCATGAATCTCAGCGGCAAGTCGGTGACCGCCGCCTTGCGCTACTGGAAGATCGAACCGGCGCAGGCGTTGCTGGCGCACGATGAGCTGGACCTGGCGCCGGGCACGGCGCGGCTCAAGTTCGATGGCGGCCATGGCGGGCAGAACGGCTTGCGCGACACCATCCGCCTGCTCGGGCATGCCGGTTTCCATCGGCTGCGCATCGGCATCGGCCATCCCGGCCACAAGGACAAGGTCGTGCCCTGGGTGCTGGGGCGTGCCGGCAAGGACGACCAGATCCTGATCGACCGCGCCATCGACGACGCCATCGCGGTGTTGCCGCTGGCGGTGCAGGGCGATTTCAACGAGGCGATGAAGCGCCTGCATACGAGCAGGGATTCGTGATTGGGGATTGGGGATTCGCAGCATGCGGCACGGCGAATCTCCAATCCCGAATCCCAAATCCCGGAAATGAACCATGGGCATCAAATGCGGCATCGTCGGCCTGCCCAACGTCGGCAAGTCGACTCTGTTCAATGCGCTGACCAAGGCGGGCATCGCTGCGGCCAACTTCCCGTTCTGCACCATCGAGCCCAACGTCGGCGTGGTGCCGGTGCCGGATCCGCGGCTGGGCGAGCTGTCCAGGATCATCAATCCGCAGAAGGTCGTGCCGACCGCGGTCGAGTTCGTCGACATCGCCGGCCTGGTCGCCGGCGCGGCCAGCGGCGAGGGCCTGGGCAACAAGTTCCTGGCGCACATCCGCGAGGTCGATGCGATCACCCACGTGGTGCGCTGCTTCGAGAACGCCGACGTCATCCACGTCAACAACAAGGTCGATCCGATCTCGGACATCGAGACCATCGATACCGAGCTGGCCCTGGCCGATCTGGACAGCGTCGAGAAGGCGTTGAACCGCGCCGAGCGCAGCGCCAAGGGTGGCGACAAGGACGCGGCCGCGCGCAAGCCGGTGCTGGCCAAGCTGCAGGCCGCGCTGGCCGACGGCAAGGCCGGCCGCAGCGTGGGCCTGGACGAGGAGGAGAAGGCGCTGGTGCGCGACCTGTTCCTGCTCACGCTCAAGCCGGTGATGTACATCGCCAACGTGCTCGAGGACGGGTTCGAGAACAACCCGCACCTGGATGCGGTGCGCGCGCGTGCCGCCGCCGAGGGCGCCGAAGTGGTGCCGGTATCGGCGGCGATCGAGGAAGAGCTGTCGCAGCTGGACGACGCCGATCGCGACGCCTTCCTGGCCGACCTGGGTCTGGCCGAGCCGGGCCTGAACCGGGTGATCCGCGCGGCGTATGCGCTGCTCGGGCTGCAGACCTATTTCACCGCCGGGGTCAAGGAAGTGCGCGCGTGGACGGTGAAGGCCGGATCGACCGCGCCGCAGGCCGCCGCGGTGATCCACACCGATTTCGAGAAGGGCTTCATCCGCGCCGAAACCATCGCCTACGACGACTTCATCAAGTACAAGGGCGAGGCCGGCGCCCGCGAGGCCGGGCGGCTGCGCCTGGAGGGCAAGGAATACCGCGTGCAGGAAGGCGACGTGCTGCATTTCCGCTTCAACGTCTGATCCGCATGCGTGCGTTCGCGGCGTGCCGTGGGCGCGCCGCGCGCGGTACGCGTTTCCCTGCGACGTCGCGTCAAAATACTGTTGACAAGGCGGGGATGTCAGGGAAGAATAGCGGGCTGTTTCACCCCGGACTGATTTCGGCCTTGCGGCCTGGTCGGGACGGGTAGCTGGAGGGATACCCAAGCGGCCAACGGGGGCAGACTGTAAATCTGCTGGCTTACGCCTTCGGTGGTTCGAATCCACCTCCCTCCACCAGTTTTTTGTTGTGGCAGTGCGTCATCCCGTAGCGGGAGTAGTTCAACGGTAGAACCTCAGCCTTCCAAGCTGATGGTGCGGGTTCGATTCCCGTCTCCCGCTCCATTGAACGCGCTTGTGTCACAATTAGATTTACGCTCACGTAGCTCAGTCGGTAGAGCACCTCCTTGGTAAGGAGGAGGTCGAAGGTTCGATTCCTTTCGTGAGCACCATATTCAGTCTCCAAATCTTTCTACGATCACCGAGAAGAAGCAGCCATGGCCAAGGGTAAGTTCGAGCGCACCAAGCCGCACGTCAACGTCGGCACCATCGGTCACGTCGACCACGGCAAGACCACGCTGACCGCGGCGCTGACCAAGATCGGCGCAGAGCGCTTCGGCGGCGAATTCAAGGCGTACGACGCGATCGACGCGGCGCCGGAAGAGAAGGCGCGCGGCATCACGATCTCGACCGCCCACGTGGAATACGAATCGCCGACGCGCCACTACGCGCACGTCGATTGCCCGGGCCACG